>LSQX01150819.1_pt1 | contig 64783 bp, 62 predicted proteins | sample 654561 | NCBI WGS metagenome assembly LSQX01 (sample SAMN04489861, study PRJNA283612) | anaerobic digester metagenome | isolation source: 4 biogas reactors fed with cattle manure at either 37C or 55C with and... | place: Denmark: Kongens Lyngby | collected 2014
GGTTTTTCGGGGAATATTTAAAATTAATTTCCTAAGTTGTCGTGGAAGCTGTTTATAGTCGAAGCAAGGGACTTGAAGGTTGATCTGCCGTTACCGCCGGAGGGGTTGAAGTCGGTCATAATCGAAATAACATAGGGTTTATCGGCCAAAACAATCCCCACATCGTGAAGGACCTTATATGCCCCCGACATAGAGCCGAACTTGTGGGCGACGGTATGGTTCTTTATCCCCGCCTCAAGGAGGTAGGGATAATCGGTTTTCGAAAGGTAGCCGATAAGCCTTGCCACGTCTTCGCTGGTTTTGGATTTATTGTATATGTCCCGGAACATAAGTCCCGCTTCCCTTGCGGTGAGAAAACCCAGGGATTCGACTAAACTCGAATTCGAACAGCCGGTGACGATTCCCATCTCGGCAGTATAATAGTCGAAATAATCGAAGCCGAAGTTTTCGTAGAGCATCCGGTAGGCGGTGTTGTCGCTTTCGGTTATGGAATATTCAATCAGCTTTTCTATGGTATAGGTTGTGCCGGAATCTTTGTCTTTCAGCACGCCGGAGCCCGCTTCTTTTTGGCTTGATTTCAACGTCAGCTTTTCCTGAAGGTCTTCCCCGGACCACATAAGGAAAAAGGCGTAGGGGGCTTTCATAACGCTGCCGGAGCAGAATTTTTTGTCCTTGTTGTAGGAAACGGAGTAGCCGGTTTCAAGGTCTTCGTAATAGATGCCCACATTTACCCCGGCAGAATCCATAACGGATTTAAGATTCGCAACGAGTCCGGAAATTTCCGAAGTGTCGAAGCCGGTTATATAAAAGCCTTCTAACTCATAGCTTACCGGGAGTTCCGTGCTGGTTTCTTCGGAGGTTTCCTCATTGCTGCTTTCGTCTTCGGAGACGGTTGTTATATCGTTGGTTTCATCGGGTGCGGAGGATTCGCCGTTATTCCCGGAGGATTCGTTTGCCGCCGAGGATTCGTCGGCCATCGAGGACACCGGCTTTAAGCCTTCGAGATGATAACAGGAGGAAAGGGAAAAAACTAAAATAAAGGAAAGAAATACTATTAAAACATGTTTTTTCGTTTGGATTTCCATAAGTATTATCAGGCCTTTCCGGATTCGCAATGGGTTGGTAAGTATTATTATATCATATTTTTATATTAAATTCAAGGATGTTATTATTGTTTTACGAGGTGTTCACAGATTGTCGTTTGTTGATAACGAAATAATATATGTGTTAAATATTGCATTTTCCGGATTAATAATAACGGATATTATGTTAGCGGCGTTTCAACGCAATTTTTTCATTATATATAATAATGAAGAATGTTAAATAAAACCGACCCGTTATAGGGGGGTGATTCGTGAAGTGAGTTTTGGATTTTATTTTACTGCTTTCCCGTATATGCGGCACTGTCCCTCATCCGTCAGCCTGCGACTGACACCTTCCCCGGAAGACGGAAGGCTTTTTATATTCCGCCTTTCACCAGTATTTTTTCTTTGCGTTGCCGGCGGATGATATCCGCCCCTACGGGTTTGTAATATATCTTGTCATTAAAAAATGCCGCGGTTTGCGGCATTTTTTACGGTATTTATATCTTTTATTTTCCCGAAATGGTTATATTGTCAAAGGCAGCATAGGGGAGGACGGTGGAGCCGTCGCAGATTACCTCTTTCGAGATTGCCCGGACATTATTTAAAATTTCCGCTAAGTTGCCGCTTATCATGGTTTCGCTTATGGCATTGGTTATCTTTCCGTTTTCGATGTAAAAGGAATTTTTCGCCACTGCGGAAAAGTCACCGTTGGTGGCGGGCTCTCCGCCGGAAAGCCTGCCCACGAGAATTCCCCTGTCGATTCCCTTTATAATTTCGGAAACCGTAGTATCGCCGGGGGCCATTATAAAACTGTCGGAGGAATTTCTTGCCCTTTCCCTACATGTCTTGTTTGCCACATAGGAGGACAGCATAAAGGATTTCAGCACACCGTCTTTTATAATATCGTAGTTTTCCGACCTGAAGCCTTCGGAATTAAACCTTTCCCCGCAGATTATCCTTTCGTCAAGGGGAGATGCCGAAATCGTTATGCGGCTGTCGGTAACCTGCTTGTCAAGCTTATCCTTCCAGATGCTGGTGCCGTCAAGTATGGTGGTGTTTCCGCAGAAGTTATACAGCGCGGACTCAAGCAGGGAGTTTAGCGCCTGGGGCGGGAAAACCACCGTACCGGTAAACTTGCCCTCCACCGGACGGGTGAATATCTGTTTTTCCACATTCGATAAATCCTCTTCGATGCACCCCAGCTCAATAAAGGGCTTGTCAAGGCTGTCGGTTAAAGCCCAGGAGCTGAAAAAGGAGGAGGATTTTTCCCCTTCTTGGGCGGAATAGTCAAGATAAACGGTGTAACTTCCGCTTAAGCTGGTAAATTCCACCCCGTTGGAGTTCATATAAACCCCGTCGGTGCGGGAATGTTTGATTATCATCTGTTCAAGGGCTATTTTTGGGTGACAGGCGGAAATATCCCCTAAAAACTCCATTGCGCGGTCAAACAGGCGGGGTATGTCCGGTTCGGGACACCCCGACACAAAGGCGTCGTTCCGGCTTACCGGGGCAATATCCCAGGCATCGTCGGGGGAGGCGGATTCGGAGGCGGCAATGGCGTTATCCACGGCTTTGCTTATGGATTCGTCGTCAAAGCGGTTTAGCGACACAACCCCTTTCTTTCCCTTGTTGTAAAGGGTGACCGACAGGGAGTTGTCGAATACCGTACGGAAAAGATAATAGCCCGTGCTGTCGATATTAAATTCGTTTATAACCCGTGAGGAAACATAGCAGTAAGCCTTGTCTATTCCCTTTTGCTTTATCGATTCCATGCATTTTGAGGCCTGTTTTTTAAGGTTTTCCATTTATCTGCCTCCTATCATAACTTTACATCTTACGGCGGGTCCCCCCATCCCCACCGGCATAGGCTGCTTTTTACCGCAGTAGCCGAAGGAGGACCAGGTCATACCGTCGGACACCATATCCACGGTTTTAAGCATCTCAAAGGCAACGCCGGAAATGGTGGTGTCAAGGATGGCTTTTCCCAATTTGCCGTTTTTAATCTCATATCCCATGGTTATGCCGAACATGAATTCCCCGGTGGTGTCCGCCTGACCGTTCATGGTGGAAAGGAGATAATAGCCGTCGTCAACCGAAGCGATCATATCCTCCAGCTTGTCCTTCCCGGGAAGGATGGCGGTGTTCCGCATACGGATAATGGGTTCGTCCGAGAAAAGGAAGGCTCTGGCGTTGCCGGTGGGCACCATGCCGAAATGGGAAGCCAGCTCCCGATTGGTCATATAGCCGGTTAAAATACCCTTGTCTATAAGAACTGCGTCTTTAGCCAGAGTTCCTTCGTCGTCAACATAAACCGGTATGGGCGCCATATCTCCGTTGTAGGTGTGGGCAAAGTCAACTAATGACACCAGTTCCGATGCCACCTGTTTTCCTAAATTATGCTTTGCCACCGAACCGTTCAGTACCAGATCCCCCTCAACGGTGTGACCCACCGCCTCATGGGCGAGCATACCCGAAAGGTCGCCCCCCAATATTACCATCTTAAGCCCCGCGTCGGCATATACCCCTTCCCGCTTCTGCATCAGCCTGTCGTAGTATTCGTCAATGACGGGATAAAGCTTTGCCGGGTCGTCGAAGTTTTTGTCAAAGGTGCCGTATCCTCCCGTGGGGGCGAAAAGTTCCACCGTAACTCCGGCGTTTGTGGCTGCGCTTAAAAATACATAAACATAGCTTCGCGGCAGAATGAAACGGGCATCATAGCCGTCGGAGGTGGTTATAACCTTTTCAATGCATTCCTCCCGAAGGGAGATAATGCGGCTGGAAAGGTTTTTATATTTATTTGTAATATAGCTGTCTATCTGTTTGCCAAACTCGATGAATTCCTTCTGGGGTATGTCCGATATTTCAACACCGTCGGAAAAGCTTCCCGCCGGGACAGGAGCAAACATACCCTTGTTCCGGTTAACTTTATTATCCATAAACACGGCGTTTTCGCCGGCGGTTTTTAACACCTTGAGAATAGCTTCGTCGTCGGCGGAGGCGGCGGAAGCAAAGCCGTAAACCCCGTTCTTATACACCCTTGAGGAAACCCCCGAAGTTTCGCTCCGGCTGTTGGCAGTGAGATTCCCCGCAACGAAGGTTACCCCCTTGGTCCTGTTGGTCTGAAGCCGCAGTTCGGCGGACGACGAGAGGGGAAAATGGCTTTTGAACTTTGTAATGTTATCTGTAAGCAAAATTCTTCCTCCTGTAAATTCAATCTATTCCCAGCAGTTTAAGCCTTAAGCCGATATAGTCCATAACCGCCACCTTGCCGTCATGGTTATAGTCGGCGGCAAGCTTGTATGCTCCCTGCAGCTCGGCAATGCCGAGAATGTGAAGGCGGAGCTGTATATAGTCGATAACCCCCAGCTTTCCGTCCCCGCTTGTGTCGCCGGTGACCGCTATCTGATAGGAAGGACCGCCCAAGGTTACCGCGTCGCCGGTGCGGACTATGCTTGAGGTGGAGGGCATACCGTCCCGAACGACGGTTGAACCCGACTTCATCATTGAGAGGAACTCCGCCACATAGGTGTTGGTGGGGACGTTTGTTATAAACATTCCGTCAAGTCTGTAGGGGCTGTTGCTTTTGACGGTAAGATTGCAGCCTTCTATATCCCACTGCTTGAGCAGCCAGGCGTTCCGGTTTTTAAACCAGGTCCTGAGATATTCCACGTTCGCCTGATAGGTGGAATCGGGGATGCGTTCAAGGTCGGAATATACCCTGCTTATCGACCATCCCGCAAGGGCATAATTGCGGTCAAAGGAATTTTTATTTTCGGAAATAAGGAAATCAATCCGGTTTTTCCCTATTATGTTGTCCTGATAGGTGTTTATTATTTCGTCCTGAATCTCAAGGTATCTGGCTTTCAGCATATCTGTAAACCAGGTGCAGGTAAGCAGTACCTTATACCACTGGGCGTTGCACCAGATTCCCTCATAGGACTTGCCGGTGGTTTTTACATTGTTGTAGGTGGTGTAATAGGTTGAGGAGCAGTTCCCCGAGGACAAATCGAAATCCCATACGGGACCGGCGTACAGATGTCCGTCTTTGATATAATAGCGGGTGGAGCTGGTATTGAAGTCAACGTTTTTAAAATATTCCTGAACGATGTAGGTATCGATAAAGGACTGAAGGTCGAAATATTTTGAAATATTTGTTTTGTTTTTTGAAGCAAGGGCGTTTTCGGCGTTTGTAAAGAAGGTATTCACATAGCTTTGAAGCCCCGCCGCAGGGTCTTCCGGGTCGTTGTAGCCTAACAGAATTCCGTACCTCGGAGTTCTGTAGGAAAGGGGGTTGGAATAACCCTCCCAGGGTTCGATTTCAAACAGCACTTCGTTGTCATCCGGTTCGATGTCAACCCGGGTGGAGCCTATCTCCACCGCTTCGGTAAGGAGATAGTTGCCTAAATAAGTGCCGTTAAGGTAAACGTCGACAAACATGCTGTCGCTGACGAATTCCATTCCGATCTTTTCAGAAAAATCGAATACCAGCTTGTTTCGCATAAGGGTTTTATCGTAATGGTTGGCAAGCAGGCACCATTTTTTTGCCTTCCCCAGACCGAAAAGGTCGGTTTTGGCGTTGAATTTGAAGTTATAGGGCTTTTTTTCCCCGGAGGAGGTGGAGTTTCCCCTCACCTTAACGGTAGCGTTGGTGTCGTCAACGGTGGCAAACTGCCCCTCTGTCCGGTCAACCGCCACGATTTTGCAATAGACATAGGCATCCCGGTTTATCTGACTGTCCGTATAGATGTATATACTGGGCATATCCGTGGGCTTGTGATAATAGGGTGCCACATAAGCTTTGACCGGCAGAAAGGCGATAACACCGAACAGTGAAGCAACTACAAGGAAAACCGATAATACTTTGCTTGTTCTCTTAACTCTCATTCCCATTACCTCCGGGGGTGGATTTTGGCGGCAGGCTTAATTGTACGAAATTTCCGAAACTTCCGCTTCCCAAAGCCTGTTGGACACGTCCGACGGAGCTTTCCAGCCGTTTTGGGGGGTGACCGAAACGCTGCCTATCTTGGGGGAATCGGGTCCGCTGGAACGCTTGTACTGCTGGGGTATAAACCTTTTATAGAAGGTTATAAAGGTGCTTTTAAGCACGTCTTCGGGGTAAATCCCGCCGAAGGCGGTCTTTGCAAGACGGTATATCTTAAGGGGGGAAAAACCGTATTTTACGATATAAAACAAAATAAAGTCGTGTATGGCGTAGGGACCTATAATTTCCTCGGTTTTCTGGGCGGGCTTGCCGTCACTGGAGGGCAGAAGCTCCGGCGATACCGGGGTTTCGCAGATATCGTACAACGCCCGCTTAACCTTTCCGGATGTGTAATTGTCGGCGTAATAGCGGATTATATACTTTATTATTGATTTGGGGACTCCCGCATTCACCGAATACATGGTCATATGGTCGCCGCCGTAGGTGGTAAAGCCCAAGGCAAGTTCCGACATATCCCCGGTGCCCACCATAAGGGCGTTTTCCATATTGGCTATATCCATGGCAATCTGCGTGCGTTCCCGGGCCTGGGCATTTTCAAAGGTTAAGTCCTTGCTTACGGTGTCGTGACCTATGCTCTTAAGGTGCCTTATAACCGAATCCTTTATGCTTATTTCCCGGTAGGTTGCCCCAAGGCCGGTAATTATGGTTTTGGCGTTGTTTTTTGTCCGGCCGGTGGTTCCGGGTCCGGGGGAGGTTATGCAGATAACGTCCGATGGACTTTTCCCCATTAGCTTCATAGTTTCAAGGCAGACAATCAGTGCGAGAGTGGAATCAAGCCCGCCGGAAACGTTAAGCAGGGGCTTTGCGTGTGCTGTTTCAAGACGTTTCTTTAACGCATATGACTGAATATCAAGTATTTCCCGCCATCTTTCGTCCGCATTCTTCCGTGGTATAAAAGGATAGGGTGAAACAGGACGGGTTAACGCCGTTTCGGTTACCGTCATCGAAAAGGGGGAAAGCATATAATCATCAAAGGAGTTGGTGTAGGTATTGAATGACCTTCTCTGACTTATTATCCTTTCGCAGTCGATTTCGGTTATGCAGTCGATATATTCAAAGGGCTTTGATTCGGCAAGAAGAACCCCGTTTTCGAATATAAAGGAATTGCCGGAAAAGGTGCATACCGAAGAAGACTCCCCTTCCCCGGTGCAGGCATAAATATAACCGGCATAAATTCGGGATGAATGGGCGGAAAGCATTTTCCGCCGGGTTTCGCTTTTCCCCGCCGCTTCGCTGGAAGCGGCGATATTGACGATTATGTTCGCCCCGTTGCGGGAATGTCCGACCGACGGGGGTACCGGCACCGTCGCATCCTCGCAGATTTCAACGGCAAAGGTGAAGGAGGGCAGATTTTCGCAGGTAAATATTATATCCGTGCCGAAAAAGGTTTTTTGATTAGCGAAATTTATTTCCCATACCTCTGTGGGCGGGGCGGCAAAATAGCGGATTTCGTCGAATTCGTTATATTCCGGCAGATGGGATTTCGGGACGATACCTAAAATTCTGCCTTTATACATAACAAGGGCGGTGTTGTACAGCTTGCCTTTTAATTCAACCGGGCAGCCCGCCACCTGAACGCATTCGTATTCCGAAGTGGCTTTACATATTTCCTCCGCCGCCTGCCGTGCCTGTTTTAACAGCAGACTTTGCCGGTAGAAATCCCCGCAGGAATAACCGGTAATACAGAGTTCGGGGAAAGCAGCAAGCTTTACCCCCTTTTCTGCCAGACCGATATATTTTTCAATTATTCTCTTTGAATTCCCGGAAACGTCGCAGGGTAGCGTTTTTACAGCCGCCGCAGCGCATTTTATAAACCCGTTATTTATAAAAACCAGTCCTTTCACAATGGGAGGATTTTATATGTTTATTATAACTTTTATTTACGTTATGTCAATAAGCTGACAGAAATGTTACATTGAAAATCAAAATATACTAAATGGTATTGAAAATATCCAGATTTATGGTATAATGCTTTTATGCTCTGTTTTTTTATTCGCTTAATATTAATATTTTTTTGAAACTTTTCCTCTGCCGGAGCCGTATATTCAATGAATGATTATGAAATCGTTGAAATAACCCTTGACGAACTTGATAAATGCACTGCCTTCTGGGGGGATACCTCCCCTTCTTCCCGGCTTGCCACACTTATGAAAGCCGGCGAGCGGAAGGCGTTTGTATATAAAGCCGGTAACGGATATATCGGCGGCTTTGCCCTGTCCGTTCGTGAGGATGAAGTCGGTAAATACGGACATTTGTCATATTTCGGTGTAAGAATTGATATGCGGTCTCAAGGTATAGGCAGCAGAATGCTTGAGTTTGCCTATAATTATCTGAAGAGCAACGGCATAAACACAATAAAACTGAATGTTTATAAAAACAATCCCTCGGCCGTTCGGTTTTATGAAAGGCAGGGCTTTGTTTTTGCAAAGGAACCGGAAAACGGCAAAATCAATATGAAAAAGGAACTGTAAAACCGGTTTAAATAATCAATTATAAGGAGACAGCCAATGAGCAAAGCGCAGGATGTTATTGAGGAAGTAAAAAAAGCGTTCATCGGGAAGGATGAACTCATTAACAGGGTTATGCTTGCGGTTCTTGCCGGCGGGCATATACTTATCGAGGACATCCCCGGCGTGGGAAAAACCACGTTAGCCCTTGCCTTTTCAAAGGCAATGAGCCTTGACTACGGCAGGATGCAGTTTACCCCGGACGTTTTGCCTTCCGACATTGTGGGCTACACCATATACAACAAAAACACGGGACTGATGGAATACCAGAAGGGGGCGGTGCTGTGCAACCTGTTTTTAGCCGACGAGCTGAACCGTGCCACCAGCCGTACACAGTCGGCGCTGCTGGAAGCCATGGAGGAAAACCAGGTAACCGTGGACGGGGTTTCCCACCCCACCCCCCGGCCCTTTATCGTAATTGCCACCCAGAACCCCTTCGGCGCTTCCGGCACCCAGCTGTTGCCCGATTCCCAGATAGACCGCTTTATGATAAGGCTTTCCATCGGCTACCCCGAACCTTTAAAGGAATTCGAGCTTCTGAAACGGAAGGAAAGCTTAAATCTGCTGGGGGATATCAAGGGGGTAATAAGCAAAAACGAGCTTATCGAGATGCGCAAGAAGGTTCATTCCGTCTATGTGAATGATGACATATACTGCTATATTATAAACCTTATAAACGCCACCCGTACCAGCCATTACATTATCCAGGGAGCGTCCCCCCGGGCTACCATTGCACTCACCGCCATGGCTAAGGCTTCCGCCTGGTTCGACGGAAGGGATTTTGTGGTGCCGGAGGATGTCCAGTCGGTTTTCCATACCACCATCGAACACCGCCTTGTTTATACCCCGGAAGCCCATAAAGGCATTGTAAACAAACAGCCGGTGCTGAATACCATACTCAAGAACACACCCGCCCCTAAAATCGCATAACGGGGGATTGTTATGCTTGTAAGAAGGATTGCCTATGTCCTGCTGCTGATCGGCATGATTGCCTTTTATATCTTCTACAGCGGGGCTGTCGCATGGTATATGCTGTTAATGACAATACTCATGCCGATACTCTCCCTCCTTGTTACCCTCCCGAAAAAGCGGAAAACCAATATAACCTTTAATATCCCCGAATCGGTGAATATGGGGGATGAAACCTATGCCACGGTTATGGTCAGGGGAAGGACGGTGCTGCCTATCGGCTGCATTTCCTTTTCTTTTGAGCTTACAAATCAGCTGACGGGAAGGGAAAACACAAGGAAAAAGCTGAAGATATACGGCTGCCAGAATTCCAATATCACCTTCCCCATCCGTACCGACGAATGCGGAAGGATAAAATGCCGCCTTATAAAATTTAAGGTGCACGATTATTTGGGGCTGTTCAGCCATACCTATCAGAAGGAACATATATCCTTTATAAACGTTTATCCCCTTCCCAAGCCCCCCTCCCCCATACCCGAGCTCCCCATAGGGGATCTGATGGGGATAACCGCCAAACCCAAGCCCGGCGGGGGATTTGCCGAGGACTACGACGTGCGGGGCTACCGTGTCGGAGACCCGATAAACCTTATCCACTGGAAGCTGACCTCAAAGCGGGACGAGGTTATGATAAGGGAACCTTTGATAACCGAACGGGGGAAGGCACTACTAACCTTTAACCTTTACGGCACCCCCGGCGAACTTGCCCGTACCTTCAGCATTCTGGCGTGGTGCGTGATATGGCTTTTGGGCTATTCCATCCAGCCCCATTTAAAATGGTACGACAACACCGAAAAAGCAGAAAAAGCCCTTCAGATAACCAGTCATACCGAAATCATTGCGTTGTTTGTTCGGCTTTTTTCAAAGAGAGTGCCGCAAAACGGCGTTTCCTTAGCAAAAAAGCAGTACGACGGCTTTGTCTGGCGGTACCATATAAGCTTAGGAAATACGGATACCCCCCAGTCCTAAGACATTAAATATCACTTGGAAAGGAAAGGCAGTAGAATGGTTGCAAGGCAGAAAAATACCCTTTTGTGTTTCTTTGCCGATTTATGCCTGACCCTTTTTGCCCTTGTGGGTACGATATTCTGCGTAATTACCTCCTTTAAGATAGATGTCAACAATCTTGTTCATATTTTCATCTGCGTGCTTTCCTCCCTTTGCTTTACTCTGCTTTTCAACATTTCGAATCTTTACATAAGATGGGGTCTGGCATCCGCCTCCATAGTCACCTTTGCCGTCTTCGGCTATTTTGAAAGGCATTTCCTAATAACCGGCGGAAAAACCTCGATAAGCTGGGTTTTGGTCAGGTTTGCGAGATTTATAGAGGAAATAAAGCCGTATTACACCTCCGATGAGCTTAGAAGCGGCATAAACGGTAAGGAAACAATGCTGTTTCTGGTGTTCTTTGCCGTGGTTTTAGCCTTTGTGTATGCCTTTATAATAAGCCGCACAAAGACGGTTTTTCCGGTGTTTGTCATTTCAATTCCCTTCTTTTCGGCATGTATGTTTATCGTAAACACCACGCCGGACATGATACCCTTCGTAATGATAACCACCTTCTGGATAATACTGTTGTTTGTCGGGTTTCTACGTAAATCCAACCGGAACCATTCGGCAAAGGTCACCCTTATTATGACCCCCTTTGTCGCCGCCCTGCTTACGGTGATTGTAATAATCAATCCCGCCGAAAGCTATAAGCGTTACGAACCGGTCAACGACTTGAATAAGAATATTCTGAAATGGCTTGATATTTCCCTGAAACCGAAAGCGCCTTCCGACATCGAAACCAGCGACGTATCATCGGGGGAGGATAACTCCGGCGAAAATTCCGGGCCGTCGTCGGATGAATCCGGCAACGGCGAAAATTCCGGCGAGGACCGGATAAGCGAAAACGCCTATGAAAATCCGGTGGATTTGTCCAACCTTCACAGTATTAAATTCAACGATAAAACCATAATCAAGCTCCATACCGTTTACAATAAGAACTTCCTCCTCCGGGCTTATTCCTCCGGGGAATATATAGACAACCGGTGGCTGCCTCCTTCGGAGGAATATACAGCCGCGGTGGAAGCATTGATGAAAAAATACGCGGATATAAAGGAAGCTTCCCCCCTTGAGTTTCCCGCCGCCGCCATCAGGCATTCGGCGGACTACTACGATTCCTTCTGGGCAAGCATCAACTGCTACGACCTGACAAACCCGCTGGTGTTTACCCCGCCCAACTTTTTAGGGGACGAGTCCTACCTGCCATCGGACGCCTACTATCAGTTCCCGGAAAATAAAATCCGTACAAGCTACGGTTATGTTATCGACTACTATACCTACAAAGGCAAATGGTCATCACTTTCCCTTCCCGACCGGCTTGCGGAATACGAAAACGAATACCGCAAATTGGTTTACCGGTATTTTTTACAGGTGCCGGTTTCCTCCTATGACACCGTTCGCGACACCCTCAGGCAAATCGGAATAAAGGATTCGATGTCCTTTGAGGAAAAGGTATTCGCCATAGAGCAGTTTGTCGAAAATCACGGGAAATATTCCCTTAACATAAACACCCTGCCCCAGGGAAAGGATTTCGTTTCCTACTTCTTAAGCGAAAGCAGAACGGGATTTTGTATGCACTTTGCCTCCGCGGCGGTACTTTTGTACAGGCAGGCAGGCATTCCCGCCCGTTATGTAACCGGCTTTTACGTTGACCGGTCAAACATGGACAGAAGCGGCAATATAATCCTTACCGACCGGCAGGCCCACGCCTGGGTTGAAGTTTACCTTGACGGAGTAGGCTGGCTCCCCGTAAACGTAACCCCCGGCTTCCCCACCGGAGGAAGCTCCTTCGACCCTTCCGAAAACTCAACCGACGACAGCTCGGCGGAGGATGACAGTAACAACGATTCTTCCGGCGATGAAACCTCCGAGGAATCCTCCCGTGATGAAACCGAAGACACTTCAGACGAATCGCCGGTGATTCCGGTTAATCCTCCCGAAGGGGATAAGGGAAGCAGAACCCTTATTCATATCATAATAGCCCTTGCCCTGATAGCTTCGGCTGCGGTTATCAGGCGGCATGTCATGATTATGGTAAGAAACCGGCAGTTTGCGGTGAATTCCAACAACAAATCGGTTATAAATATGTGGAAATATATTATAACCCTGACCCGATCCTCCCGTCCGGATGAAACCGTTTACGCCATCGCCCAGAAAGCCAGGTTTTCCCAGCATATCGTAAACGACAAGGAAAAGACCGCAATAAGGGATTATGCCCTTGCTCTTGCCAAAGACACCTACAAAAAGAAAAACTTTTTCGGCAGATTCGCAATGAAGTATATTTACGCAACAATATAAATTGAAAGGAAAACACATGGATTACAGAACAAATTACCGTTATTTTCACAAGAGTCTCACCCCTTTGATCGTAGGTATCGTCTTAGCGGTACTGGGTTTTATCAACTGGTATTTCGGCTTTTTGATCGATTCATGGTTCACCTACAACCTGACGGTAGTTGTAATGATTGTAGGATTGATTATCGTGCTGTTCTTTTTGGTGGCAACCACAAGGGATTCCCAGTACGACAGCACCGTAAAAACAAAAATAAAGCCCCTGCTTGAGGTTGCCAACGAAAAAGCCCTTGCTTCCGACAAGCATGTCAAGATAATAGACGATTATGTTGCCGAAAGCTTTTTATACGGCGACCGGGCTACCGAACTTAAAAAAGGACGGGACGGCTCCTTCAGGACCGACGTTTATTCCGCTACGGCGTTTTTAATATCTCCCCACAAGCTGTTTGTTTACAACCTCACCTTTTCCCTTATCGAAAATAAGGAAACGGAAAGCTTTAAGGTTTTCACCTACGATGCCATAGAGGATATTTCCGTCGTACCGAAGGTAATTAACATTCAAAAGGAAAAGAATGTTTACGAAATAAACACCCATTCCATTGATATCAAAACCCCCGACGGAATATACAGTTTTACCACTCATAACGATTCCCTTGCCGACGGCCTGATTCTGAAGGTCAAAAACCGCAAGGATAAGGATGAAAACGGGGAAAATTAAGAGTTTATATAATAAAAAGCCTGTTTTTTCAGGCTTTTTTATTTGGGTGGATATTTATGCGGGGGATATCATTTAAACGCAAGATGGGATTTTTATGACGGTTTATATTGAGAGGGGAAGGCGGAAAGAAAAAAGCCTTCCCCTTGAGGGGAAGGTGTCGGCCGAAGGCTGACGGATGAGGGGTTGTGCCGTAAAATCTGGAGGAGAAGAATAATAAAACCCAATAATTTCATATCTGGAAAAAAATTCGCTTACATATGAAATCCTTATTATTATATTATCCTAAACACCTGCTCCCCCTTCGGGGGCGCATTTAATTCAATGGCGAATCGCAATGCAGCCTCCCTTGTGCAAAGGGAGGCTGAGGTGAAACCGAGCCGGAGGGATTGTCGCCCGCCGGCGACAGTCGTAGGGTTAAATTTCATATCTTCCGGATATGGGGCACTACCCCTCATCCACCGCTTGCGCGGTCCCCCTTCCCCTCAAGGGGAAGGCTTTTAATATCGCCCCTATAATTAAATAATCAGGCAGGGATGATTCCGCTGCCTGATTGACGAATAAATATGTTTGTTACTGTTTCAGCGTATATTATTCTTCCTCCGCGGGAGGAGTGAATTCAACCAGCAGTTTTTCAACCCGCATGGATTTTGCCTCAAGCACCGTCACCTTAAGGCACTTATAGACAAAATTGTCGCCGTTTTCGGGGAATTTATCCAGCATTTCGGTAGCCCAGCCGCCGACGGTGGTATATTCGGTTTCGAAATCGGACGGCTCCCAGTCAAGGGTGTCGAACAGGTCGTATATATTGGTGGAACCGTCAACTTCGTACAGGTTTTCCCCGACTTTGCGGATATCGTCCTCCACCAGGTCCCGTTCGTCAAAGATGTTCCCCACGATTTCCTCTGTTATATCCTCCATGGTGAGGATGCCCGCCGTGCCGCCGTACTCGTCCACCACCACCGCAAGCTGCTGCCGCTTTTTTCGGAATTCGTCGATAATTGACGAAACGGTTTTGGTCATATGCACGAATATGGGGGGGTTAAGCATCTCCTCCAAATTATATTCGTTGCCCGCGGCAATCTCCCGGAGGAGTTTCTTGGTGGGGAGTATGCCTATTATGTTGTCGATGCTCCCCCGGTAAACGGGAATACGGGAATAGCGGTAAAATTCATCGGTTATCTGTATTTCCTCATCTATGTCGATGGCGAACACGTCCACCCTGGGTACAAGAATATCCATGGCGTTGGTGTCGGTAAACTCAATCGCCGACTTTATAAGTTCCCCTTCGTCCTCGGTGAACACCCCTTCGTCCTCGATATTGTCCACCATTTCATACAGTTCCTCGGCGGTGACCAGAGGGGCTTTTTCCTTTGGTGTCCAGAAGGGTTCAACCCACTTTACCATTTTGTCAACCACCCGTACCATGGGATAATAAACTATCATGGAAAACCGTAAGGGGAGGGCGTAGAATCGTGCGAGTTTGTCGGGTATGGCAGAGGCTATTATTTTCGGCAGGGTTTCGCCGAAGGTTATTATAACAAGGGTTATGACTACGGTGGCAACCGACTGCCCCTTTGCCTGTCCCAGGTGGGCGACGAAAAGCACCGTTGCCGCAGAGGAGGCGGCGATGTTTACAAGGTTGTTCCCCACCAGCAGAGTTGACAGGGACATGGTGTAGTTGTCGTTGATATATTTTTCCCGCTTTGCGGTCTTGTCCCCGCTTTCCGCCTGTTTCTTTATTCGGATGGCGTTGGCCTTGGCAAAGGCGATTTCCGCTGAGGAGTAAAAGGCCGAAAGAATTACGAATATGATAATCAGAATTGTAGTGATAATGTCGGTCAGCGTCATATCCCGTCACCCCCGGTTCCTTCGGCAAACGAATCGTCGTCCTCGTCATAGATTTCGCCGACGATTTCCTCAAGAATGTCTTCCATGGTTATGATGCCGATGGTTTTGCCCTCCTCCGACCTGACGATGGCAAAATGGGTGCGTTTTTGCCCCATTTCCTTAAACACCTCGTCAAGGCGGGTATTGGGGGAAACGAAATAGGGTTTGGACAGTACTCCCTTCATTCTGAAGGGGATTCCCTGAACCAGCTTCCAAAGGCAGTTGGCCGACTGAAGCACCCCCACGATATGGTCGATATTCCCGTCGTAAACGGGAAACCTTGAAAACTTTTCCTCAAGCAGGATGTTTTTAAGTCCCGTCATGGATACGTTGATGGGGATGGCGGAAATTTCCTCCCGCCTTGTCATAACGTCCCCCACCGTAAGGTCGCCGAATTCAATAGCTGACTTTATAATTTCGGTTTCCTCCGGCTCCATAAGCCCGTCATCCCCGGCGGATTCCACGATTTCGGCAAATTCGTCTTCGGTCAAAGAGGGGGTGTCGTTCTTGATACGCATCAGCTTTTTGGCGAGCCTGCCTATAAGCATAAAGAATTGGGCAAAAGGCCAGAGCAGATAGATAAACCATTTCACCGGCAGGGACACCGCCAAGGAAAAGGCGTCCGGATTGGCGCGGGCGATATTTTTGGGTATGTTTTCGCTGAATAAAAACACCAGAATGGTTAAGACCGCCGTTGCCACCACCGACCCTATGCTGCCTAACAGCTTAACCGCCATAATTGTGGCGGTGGATGCGGCAATGATATGGATAATGTTTATGGCGATCAGAAGGGTTACAACCGTTTGTTCGAAGTTTTCGGTTATCCAAACCACCCTTTTGGCGCTTTTGTTGCCGTCTTCGGCAAGCAGCTTTATCCTGACCGAGTTGCAGTAGGAAAAAGCTGTTTCTGAACCGGAGAAAAAGCCCCCGGCAATAAGAAGTATTATAAGTAATACAATACTTCGCGGTATACTGTCATCCACAGTAAAAATTGTCACTCCTTATATTTAAAAAATACCCGTTTTTTACGGATTACTTTATATTATTGCACAAATTCCATGCTTTTGCAATAGTTTTTGCTAAAATAATGAAAAAACGGCCGGCGGAAATGCCCGTCAGCCGTTATGTTATGTTGAATTAACCTTCGTATGCCGCCTTGTCGCAGACAAGAATAACGTCGCCGTGGAGCTTAAGCAATGTTGCGGGGACAGAGGTGGTTATTCTGCCGTCAAGCATTTTGCTTACCACGAAATGCTTGTTTTTCCCCGAAGCAAGGACGATTATCTTTCGTGCCTTCATAATCGAGCCCATGCCCATGGTTACGGCTTTGGTGGGAACGTCGTCCTTTGAAGCAAAGAAACGGGCGTTGGCCTCTATGGTGGACTCGGTGAGTCCGGTCAGGTGGGTGCCCACATACAGTTCCTCTTCGGGTTCGTTAAAGCCTATATGGCCGTTCTGACCGACGCCGAGCACCTGAAGGTCGATTCCGCCGGCTTCGTCGATGGCTTTGTCATAGGCTTTGCCCTCCTCTTCGGGGTTTTTGGCAAGGCCGTTGGGAACATGGGTTCTTGCCTTGTCGATATCCACATGGTCGAAGAGATTCTTATTCATGAAATAACGGTAGGACTGGTCGTGGTCGGGGGACAGGGGATAATATTCGTCAAGGTTGAAGGTGGTAACACCTTTAAAGGATATTTCTCCCGCCTTGTTAAGCCTTATAAGCTCCTCGTACATCCCCACCGGGGTGGAGCCGGTGGCAAGACCGAGAATGCAGTCGGGCTTTTCCTTAAGCAGCTTTGCTATTATTTTTGCCCCTTCCTTTGACATTTCCCCATAGTTTTCGGTAACGATGATTTTCATTTTATTCCTCCTGTAAAGGTTGTGTATTAATGGTATATCCGTATAAAATAACCTAAAGGAATTTTATCACAATGAATCGTCAAAATCAACCCTTGGGGGAAAAATACCGGAAAATGTCTTGTTGACTTTTTTTGGCGTCAGGCTATAATAAGTACATAAAACTGTTGTGAGGGTGGATATAATGAGAATTGACGGCAGAAAAAACGACGCTTTGAGAAATATTGAAATAATAACCGACTTTACCGAAACCGGCGGCGGTTCGGTGCTTATTAACTGGGGGAAAACAAGAGTGCTGTGTACCGCTCTGCTGGAAGAGGGAACGATGCCCTTCCTTACCGGTACGGGAAAGGGCTGGCTTACCGCCGAATATGCCATGCTGCCTTCCTCAACCACGGTAAGAAAAAAGCGGGAAACATCCAAGCCCGACGGAAGGTCCACCGAAATAAAGCGGATAATCGGGCGTTCCCTGCGGGATGCGGTGGACTATGACAAGCTGGGAGAAAAGACTATCTGGATTGACTGCGACGTGCTCCAGGCCGACGGGGGAACCCGCACCGCCTCGGTTACCGGCGCATATGTGGCGCTGGTTTTAGGGGTAAGAAAATGGCTTAAAGCCGGTCTGATAAGCGAAAATCCCCTTGTCCATCAGATAGCCGCCGTTTCGGCGGGGATAGTCAATGAGGAAGTAATGCTTGACCTTTGCTATCAGGAGGATTCCTCGGCACAGGTGGATATAAACATCGTGGCCGACGAAACCGGCTCCTTCATCGAGGTGCAGGGGACCGGGGAGGGGCGTTCCTTTACCCCGGAAGAACTTAAAAAGCTTATAACCCTTGCCCAGAAGGGGATTAAGCAGATAATGCTTATACAGAATCAAGCCCTTAAAAAAGCGGCGGCGGAATAATGTTTTTCATAATCGGGGTAACACAAAAAGAAAAGCCCCTTGATTTCCGGCAGAACCTTACCTGTCCCGCCTGCGGGAGATACTGGGCGGTTGAGGTTTTTATGGTCTTTACGGTGCTTACCCTGTTTTTTATTCCGGTTTTTAGGTGGAATAAGAGGTATTATGTTAAGCTGTCCTGCTGCGGCGGTGTTGCGGAGATAGATAAAGCAACCGGCGAAGGGATTGAAAAAGGCAGGATTTTTGAGATTGATACAAGCAAGATGCATTTTGACTGTTTTAACAGAGTCGGCTTTAAAAAGGTTTGCCCCGAATGCGGTTACGGTACAGCGGAGGATTTTGCCTTTTGCCCCAAGTGCGGACGAAAACTTTAAAAATGAAATACACAGCTTACGCTGTAGGTAAAAAAGCCTTCCCCCGGAGGGGAAGGTGTCAGACGCAAGCTGACGGATGAGGGGTAGTGCCGTATATAAGGGAAAGAAGAAACGAATAAAATCCTCAACTACGTTTCGGATGAAATCCGCCTGCGGAGGGAGCCAATCCCTCCGGCTCGGCTACGCCTTGCCACCTCCCTTTGCACAAGGGAGGCTAATTTGGGTTGTGCTTTTCTGCCTTGGCATTTCGGATGAAATCCGCCGGCTTACACCGGCGGTATTTAATTTTTCAGGCTCTGCAAAGGAGCAGGAATTCTTCCACCGCGGTTTATAAAATCCCTGCTTGACTTCTGATGTACCGCAATAACCGGCGCGGTGCCCAGCAGGCCGCCGAATTCCACCGTTTCCCCCACCTTTTTACCTATGGCGGGGATGATCCTCACCGCCGTGGTTTTGCCGTTTATAACCCCGATAGCCGCCTCGTCGGCGATAATGGCGGCAATGGTTTCCGCCGGGGTGTCCCCGGGGACGGCTATCATATCCAGCCCCACCGAACAGACGCAGGTCATTGCCTCTAACTTGTCGATGGTCAGTTCCCCCGACTTGGCGGCGGCAATCATGCCCTCGTCTTCCGAAACGGGGATAAATGCCCCCGAAAGCCCCCCCACATGGGAGGATGCCATTATTCCGCCCTTTTTGACGGCGTCGTTCAACAATGCCAGAGCGGCGGTGGTGCCGTGGGTGCCGCAGACTTCCAGCCCCATTTCCTCAAGAATCCTTGCCACGCTATCCCCCACCGCCGGGGTGGGCGCAAGGGATAAATCCACTATCCCGAAGGGGACCCCCAGCCGGTCTGAGGCTTCCTTTGCCACCAGCTGCCCCATGCGGGTTATCCGGAAGGCGGTTTTCTTTATTATATCCGCCACCACATCAAAGGATTCCCCTTTTACCTTCTGTAAAGCGTGGTGAACCACGCCGGGACCCGAAACCCCCACGTTTATGGTGCATTCGGGTTCCCCCACTCCGTGGAAAGCCCCCGCCATAAAGGGATTATCCTCAACGGCGTTGGCGAACACCACGAATTTGGCACAGCCCGAACAGCCGGAATCCTTTGTAGATTCCGCGATTTTTTTAATTGTAGTACCCATCTCCGCCACCGCGTCCATGTTTATGCCGGTGCGGGTGGATGCCACATTCACGCTGCCGCAGACGATGTCCGTTGCCGCCAGAGCTTCCGGCAGAGAGGAAATAAGCCTTTTATCGCCGAGGGTATAGCCCTTCTGAACAAGGGCGGTATAGCCGCCTATAAAGTCAACGCCGCATTCCTTGGCGGCTTTGTCTAAAGTGACGGCATATAAAACACAATCCTCCGACTCGGCGGATTCCGCCACAAGGGAGACGGGGGTGACCGAAATCCGCTTGTTTACGATGGGAATGCCGTATTCCCTTTCGATGGATTCGGTTACCTTTACAAGATTCTGAGCCTTTTTTGTTATCTTGTCATATATCTTTTTGCAGCTTTTGTTTATATCCGAATCGCTGCAGTCCCGAAGGGATATCCCCATGGTGACGGTTCTAATGTCCAGATGCTGCTTGTCAATCATCTGTATGGTCTGAAGTATGTTGTTTATGTTAAGCATACCCAACCTCTAAATCGTATGCATGGCGTCGAAAATATCCGTCCGCTGGAGCCGTATATCCAGCCCTCTGCCTTCGCCGTAGACCTTAAGGTGCGCCGAGACGGTTTCCATATCCCTGCCGCTGGTGGCAAGGTCGACAATCATCATCATAGTGAAATAGCCCTGCATAACCGTCTGGCTTATGTCAAGGATATTTACGTCAAGTTCGGCAAGTTTTGTGCAAACCCCGCCGATAATACCGATCTGGTCCCGTCCGATTACCGTAACCAATGCCTTCATAATTGTTACCTTCTTACTTTTCAGATTGAAAAATTATAGCATATGCTTTAGGTTTTGTCAATAAAAGGCGATAATCAAAAAGCACACCGCTTTTTTACGGTGTGCTTAATCTGTTATGCTATTTCTTTTTCCTTTCGGTAAGCTTGTTCAACAATACGGTAACGCCGATTATAGCCAGCACCACCACGAATATACCCACCATACCGAAGATTATTTTGTCCCAGACCTGCAGAAACTGTTCGGGACGGAATTCCACTTTTGCTTCCAATAATTGAGGTAACATGTTAAATTCTCCTCCTTTACCTTACTATTTCGCGAAGAAGGCTAAGATAAGACCGCCGGCAACTACCGAACAAATCTGTCCCGAAACATTCACGCCGATTGCCTGCATAAGCAGGAAGTTCTGGTTGTCCTCCTTAAGCCCCATCTTATGTACCACACGGGCGGACATGGGGAAGGCGGAAATGCCGCAAGCGCCTATCATGGGGTTAATCTTATTCTTTACAAAGAGGTTGAGGACTTTCGCAAACAGCACGCCGCCTACGGTATCGAATATAAAGGCGATAAGGCCGAGACCCAATATCAAAAGTGTTCCGCCGGTAAGGAACTTGCTGTAATGCATCTGGGTGGCAATGGTGATGCCGAGAAATATTGTAACCAGATTCGCCAGCACCTTCTGGGCGGTGTCGGACAGGGAGTCAAGCACGCCGCATTCTCTTATAAGGTTGCCGAACATCAGAAAGCCCACAAGGGCAACGGATTTGGGGGAAACAAGACCGGTTATAATGGTAATGCAGATGGGGAAAATAATCTTTGTGGTTTTAGATATTTCCTTCTGAACATAGGGCATTCTTATAAGCCGTTCGCTTTTGCTGGTAAGCATCCTAATAATAGGCGGTTGAATTATCGGTACGAGAGCCATATATGAGTAGGCCGCCACCATTATTGCACCTGTATAGTTGGATGCCAACTTGTTTGCCACCACGATGGCGGTAGGACCGTCGGCTGCTCCGATGGTGGCAATGGACGCCGCGTCGTTTATATCAAAAAACAGTGACGCCATACCGAGGGTAAAGAATATGCCGAACTGGGCTGCCGCCCCGAAGAGCATAAGCTTTGGGTTGGATAGCAGGGGGGCGAAGTCTATCATCGCACCTATGCCGATGAAGAGAATCAAGGGGAAAAGCTCGTTGGCAATGCCAGCGCCGTATAATGTGTCAAGAGCGCCTTCTTCTCCGCCATAGGTTAAAACACCCGACAAAGGCAGGTTTACCAATATTGCGCCGAACCCCATGGGTAAAAGCAAAGAGGGTTCCATGTTCTTTTTTATGGCAAGGTAAACTAAAATTCCGCCGATAATCCACATTACCAGCATTTTTACCCAGTCATCCCACTTCATTTCGAGAAACTGTGGGAGATAATCCGACAAAAACTCTTCCATAAATCGTTTCCTTTCACTATAAAAGCACCTTTTTCACAAAAATGTTCAGTATAATATAGCACTATAATATAAAAAAATCAAGATGGAAACCCCTATTTAAAAGATTATTAACGTTTGGTGCAATTTTTTGATTTTTATTAACAATATGCATTGAAGTTTTTATACAAATGCTTTTCTGAATGAATATACCTGTTTAAAAAATCAGATAATAATATCTGATATAGTTTTATTTTAAAAAGAAATATCAATTAAACACCCCCGGAACATCCGGGGGCAGTCTTTGCAATGTAATATAAATATAACTAACGGTTATCCTTTCTCCGAATTTGCTCCCATTCCTCCATTATGTGGGATTTTTCATCATAATGTGATATAGCATATTCCCATGAGGCGGGAAAATTTTCCCTGATAAAAGCTCCCTTTGAACCATCCGATGAGATTAAATCATTTTTGAAAATGTAGTTGACCATCATGTTAAAAATGCGCTCATTTTCACTTTGAGACTGGTTTTCATATCGGTTGACCACAACTTTTCCGGTTTTAACATAATATCGGATTTCCTGATAGACATCGGGTATAAATCCGCAGCATTCAACTTCAATATCCTTTTCGGAAACAACTATCTCCCTTGATTTACCGGGGGTAAACAGACCGGTATCAAGGCATTTGTAAAGGTAGCCGCCCTTTCCGCCGTAAAGCTTTTCAAGTTGATCGGGAAACTGCTCATCATATTGAATTATCCCGTCTTCCCTAACGCCGCAGGTAACCCAGTTTATATCCTTATCAATAATATAAAAAAGGGCATAGGCTCTGTCGGGTGTCAGGTAAACAACGGGATTTGCCTGTAATTTTGTAATTCCGGCTGCCGTTGTGCCGTGGTAACAGTAATTGCAATTCATTTCCGCTTCCATAATATTTAAATTTTTTTCTCACCCATCCATTGATGGCGGATTACTTCAAAGCCGATTTTTTTATACCAGTCAACCAGATGAACATAGCGGAGTTCGATTGAGGTACAGCCCCGACCTTTCAGCCATTCGATTCCCCGGACGACCATCTGTCTGCCTATGCCCTTCTCCCTTGCTTCATTAATAACCCCGACACAGCCCACACAACCCGCTTTTTCCTTTCCGGAAACAAACCGTCCCCCGTCCGGCGACAGGATTTCAAAACCCAGTATCTTCCCCTCATATTCAGCAATAAAAACCGGGTCTGCACAGGTCTTGAAAATATCCAGCCAGTCCGGTTTGGCGTCGCTTACGGCGATAAGCAAAGCAGATAAATCAGCTTCGGTTGTAAACCGGAAGTTTACATAATCCGGGCAGGGCGGTATATCCGGCTTTTCGACATTGAAATCCGCAAGCGGCAGACTCATATTGACCGAGGTCCAGCCTGCCGTATAGCCCCTCTTTCTGAAAAAATCCACCGAGCTGTATTTATCGTCGGGAACCCCCTGAAGGAGATAACGGCTCCCCCTGCCGAGGATGATTTTTTCGGCATTGGTGTTTTGTATGTATTCCTCAGATTTTGCAAGCAGCTTGCCGCCTATTCCCTTCCGGCGGCGGATATCGTCAACGCATAAAAGCGCAATTGAATTACTGTGAATCATTGAAAAGCCGGTCAGTTTCTCCCCGTCATATTCCGTAAATATAACCGCTTTTTCGGGTTCCAGCAGGGACATAAAAAGTTCCTTTTTAACCGGATATTCGGGAAAACATCTGATGTATAAGTCGTATATTTTGGCGTATTCGTGTTCTGTCATGGTTTTTCCTCCGATGGTTTGGATTGGCAGTACTTTACATAATATTTACCGGTCCGATAATGCTTAACTCATCCGGCTTTACATCGCAGGGAAGGTAAAGCACCCTAACCCCCGCTTTAACCGCCTCCGCTAAGGCAAGCCCGAATTCCGGATGGGTTTTTATATTGGGGTAAACCATTAAAACATTCGGCATCTGAATGACGAATGCTATATAGCATTCATATCCTTCAGAAACCGCCCTTGCAAGCTCGTTTAAATGTTTAACCCCACGCTCAGTTGGGGCATCCGGGAAATACCCGACCCTGTCCACTTCAAGGGTACAACCCTTAACTTCTATAAGGATTTTACGGTTGTTTCCGGTCAAACAGAAATCCACCCGGCTGTTTCCGAGGGTATATTCCTGCTTTATGTCCGTTATGTCACCGAATAATGAGGGTTTCCCCTCAAGCCATTCCCGGAACACAATATTGGGGGCCTGACTGTCGATATTTACCCAGCCGAGCCCCATTTTATATACCGTGACAAGGTCATATAGGGTTTTTCTTAGAGGGTTGTTTGACTTTTCAAGGACCACATCGCACCCGGGCAGAAGCAGTTCTTTGCACCGTCCGGTGTTTTTGACATGTACCTTTTCTGTCTTTCCCTCAAGTTCCACATAGGCGATAAAGCGGTTCTGACGTTCGATGCATTTTGCGTGTAGTATGTTGTTGTATTTCATTTATAGGTATATTATCCCTTAACAGCAATGTTGGGTTAAAAACCTCCGTTTGAGGGAGGGTTGCTCATTATTTTTGTTAGTTTATCATATCTTTATATTTTTGTCAAATTAAAACTCCCCGCGGGGGAGTTTTAATTGCACACTTTATTCAATCACCATCATTTAAATATTTCAATCCACGCTCCCTGTGGGGGGAGCGACTATTTATATATTGTGGTATTTTTTACATAATAACAAGCGATTTCAATCCACGCTCCCTGTGGGGGGAGCGACCAAATCGCCGGCGGTTCAGGCGCGGAACTATCGCGATTTCAATCCACGCTCCCTGTGGGGGGAGCGACGTGGAATATTGCATAATTCCGTTCCATTTTGGGGAAATTTCAATCCACGCTCCCTGTGGGGGGAGCGACCCGACCCGCCCCGGCCAAAGGGCGGGAGAAAGGGGCAATTTCAATCCACGCTCCCTGTGGGGGGAGCGACTAAAGGCATTTCGGCGGCGCACATTACAGGAAATATTTCAATCCACGCTCCCTGTGGGGGGAGCGACGCCGTCGCGGACGCAAATCCTGACCCCTCTACATATTTCAATCCACGCTCCCTGTGGGGGGAGCGACGTTTCTAATGATATTTCTCCTGTGCCCAATATAGTATTTCAATCCACGCTCCCTGTGGGGGGAGCGACTTCGCGAGATGGACGGGATATGTCAGAAATAGGATATATTTCAATCCACGCTCCCTGTGGGGGGAGCGACAAACATGAAAAAAAGAGTATACCTTGCAACAGTTATTTCAATCCACGCTCCCTGTGGGGGGAGCGACGCGTGTTTGCATGTTTGTTCCTCCTTTATAGGCAATTTCAATCCACGCTCCCTGTGGGGGGAGCGACCACAGCAATAAATCAAAAATTATGGCAAATCGATTTATTTCAATCCACGCTCCCTGTGGGGGGAGCGACTTGTTCTTTGCGACTGCTTCAGTAATATCGACCGATTTCAATCCACGCTCCCTGTGGGGGGAGCGACCTACATCGCAGGACAACTCCATAACTTGTTAACCATTTCAATCCACGCTCCCTGTGGGGGGAGCGACGCAACGATATTTCCCAGCCGCCAAACTCCCCGCGCTATTTCAATCCACGCTCCCTGTGGGGGGAGCGACAGTGTGCATCCAAGCGATTTAGAGTTAAATTCCACATTTCAATCCACGCTCCCTGTGGGGGGAGCGACGTACGGGTTATCCGGTGTTCGCTTACGCGGAAGACATTTCAATCCACGCTCCCTGTGGGGGGAGCGACACGTTGCTTTTGTTTATTTCATTCAGTATGATGATATTTCAATCCACGCTCCCTGTGGGGGGAGCGACCGGGTGGCGTGTGTCGTGTGGTATCAACTCGCGCAATTTCAATCCACGCTCCCTGTGGGGGGAGCGACGGTACCGAATACCTATAATGACGGTTACCATGTGATTTCAATCCACGCTCCCTGTGGGGGGAGCGACAATGCTTTCCGCGTTTATTCGTAAAGGGGGAAAAGATTTCAATCCACGCTCCCTGTGGGGGGAGCGACGTTGTATTGTGTCCTGCATTCGTCTGAGGTGGGCGTATTTCAATCCACGCTCCCTGTGGGGGGAGCGACTATCATCGTTTATATTTACTTGCGTAACCAGAGTGATTTCAATCCACGCTCCCTGTGGGGGGAGCGACTTCCGCGGCGGTCATGCGGTTCACGTCGACGATCGATTTCAATCCACGCTCCCTGTGGGGGGAGCGACCTTTCACACCGGCACGTTCAAAGGACTTTTTACGATTTCAATCCACGCTCCCTGTGGGGGGAGCGACCCGTCATACATACACGCGTTCCGGCAATATGCCCATTTCAATCCACGCTCCCTGTGGGGGGAGCGACCGCTGCCTTAAACTCAATGTCATTCACCCCGTCGCGATTTCAATCCACGCTCCCTGTGGGGGGAGCGACGTTTGGACCCCTACCCAGGGGGTATTGGTGGGGGATTTCAATCCACGCTCCCTGTGGGGGGAGCGACTCAACTTTGCTCAACAAAGAGCAATATTCGGATTTATTTCAATCCACGCTCCCTGTGGGGGGAGCGACCCACCGTGCATGGTAGTATATCAATACTGGGCGAATTTCAATCCACGCTCCCTGTGGGGGGAGCGACGTTCTGCCGTGCTATTGTCGATTAGGTACCACTGATTTCAATCCACGCTCCCTGTGGGGGGAGCGACCGTGTAACCTGTCCCATATGTTACAACCGCTTCGGTATTTCAATCCACGCTCCCTGTGGGGGGAGCGACTCGAAAGCGGAATTTCAAACGTGACTTTTTTGTTATTTCAATCCACGCTCCCTGTGGGGGGAGCGACTTCACATGGGACATTTATATATCTTGTATGGGGGAATTTCAATCCACGCTCCCTGTGGGGGGAGCGACTTGCGGAATCATCGACCGCAGCGTTAACGCCATTGCGATTTCAATCCACGCTCCCTGTGGGGGGAGCGACCTGTGGCGGATAAGCGATTTAAGGCGGTGTGTGCGATTTCAATCCACGCTCCCTGTGGGGGGAGCGACCAAAGACCGTCGCGTCACCACTGCACCGTATAACGCATTTCAATCCACGCTCCCTGTGGGGGGAGCGACGGCAAAAATTTACCGCTATATGCAAGAGTACAGAATTTCAATCCACGCTCCCTGTGGGGGGAGCGACCGTCCGTTCGGCGTTATAAGGGGGCAATGCAATGGCAATTTCAATCCACGCTCCCTGTGGGGGGAGCGACCCCCTGCGCCCAAAGCGTCTAAAACGCCGTATAACAATTTCAATCCACGCTCCCTGTGGGGGGAGCGACGGAACTCTTTGCCGTTTTCCATACGGCTCTCAATATTTCAATCCACGCTCCCTGTGGGGGGAGCGACTCGCCATACTGCGCGGCGATATTGGACGTGGGATTATTTCAATCCACGCTCCCTGTGGGGGGAGCGACTCATTTACTTGATAGTAGTAATACGTTTCGCCAAATTTCAATCCACGCTCCCTGTGGGGGGAGCGACAATAGGCGGTCACTCTGCGTTTATTATTTGAGTTTATTTCAATCCACGCTCCCTGTGGGGGGAGCGACTAAAATCATATTGCTGTTGGGATAAAATATCTGCATTTCAATCCACGCTCCCTGTGGGGGGAGCGACGTAGCAGTAATAGTCGAAGTCGTCCGCAAAATATATTTCAATCCACGCTCCCTGTGGGGGGAGCGACCGAATTCGACGATATCGAAGCAACGACGTTATTTATTTCAATCCACGCTCCCTGTGGGGGGAGCGACACCAGGAGCTGAGCAGGTCCCGGAGGCCAGGAGCTATTTCAATCCACGCTCCCTGTGGGGGGAGCGACTAAATAAACTTTACCACCAACACTTGATATAGACATTTCAATCCACGCTCCCTGTGGGGGGAGCGACTTTGGTATAATTAGCTATGGTCACAAAACGAACCGATTTCAATCCACGCTCCCTGTGGGGGGAGCGACTAAAATCATATTGCTGTCTGGGTAAAATATTTGTATTTCAATCCACGCTCCCTGTGGGGGGAGCGACGACGAAGAAATAGGCAGAATTGCCGAACACTGCCATTTCAATCCACGCTCCCTGTGGGGGGAGCGACCCATCGTAGTAAATTCACTATCCGCATACCATCCTTATTTCAATCCACGCTCCCTGTGGGGGGAGCGACAGCAGCTGTTACTTCTGCGCTTACATCACTTATAATTTCAATCCACGCTCCCTGTGGGGGGAGCGACGGGCGCGAACACGATTACAGTCGTTGCGAAGTACGATTTCAATCCACGCTCCCTGTGGGGGGAGCGACTTTTATAACCGTCAACCTCTGCCATATTAAACCATTTCAATCCACGCTCCCTGTGGGGGGAGCGACCAGATATATTATTATCGCTTGTTTCGGGGCTTATAATTTCAATCCACGCTCCCTGTGGGGGGAGCGACCTGTTCATATAACCGCTTTGACGCGGGCAAAAGCAATTTCAATCCACGCTCCCTGTGGGGGGAGCGACTACGTTTGACGTAACCATACCGCTTACACTTGACGATTTCAATCCACGCTCCCTGTGGGGGGAGCGACAGCGAAAATGCACAAATCTGTATATAAAATTTATGCATTTCCAATAAATAAAAAACAACAAAAGTACAACAACTTAATAAAAACCAATCGTCAAACACCAAAACTATTTGAAAAATCGCTGTTATTATCCGCGAAAGCCGGGCGATTTTATGTTTACTTACACCTCGCGTTAAAGCACAAGGGGGTCTGTAACATCATAGGAAGGATTTGCCCCGAAATGTTTAACCTTCGCCCTGTACTGGTTCCCCAGATTGTAAAAACGAAGGCTGTCCTGCTCGGGATCAATTATCTTAACCAGCCGTTCCTCCACCTCCCTGAGCTTTGCGGTATCCACCTGACATTCAAATACACTGTTTTGAACCCTCTGCCCGAAGTTTACGCACTGTTTTGCCACAAGACGAAGCCGCCTTCTGCCCGCAGCCGTTTCGGTGTTTACGTCATACGTTATAAGTACCAGCATTCCTACCTCCATAAAAAGGGGGGATATGCGTCAAGGTCACCCCGCAAATAGCGGGCGAGCAGCTGTGCCTGCACATATGGCAGCACCCCCCATTTGGCTTTTTCTCCAAGAAAGGGATGGGTAATTTCCTCCTGCTTTCGCCTTTGCCATGCCGCAAGCAGACTTTTTCGTGTTGTGTCCTCCATTATAACCGCCCCGTTTTCTTTTTGAAGAAATCCGTTCGGTTCCACTTGACGGGTATTTATCAGGGACAGCACAAACCTGTCGCAAACTGGTGCCCGGAATTCCTCCGCCATATCAAGGGCAAGGGAACGGCGTCCCGGACGGTCCCGGTGCAAAAAGCCCGCATAGCAGTCAAGCCCCGCCCCTTCAAGACCGGCAGCACAGTCGTGGACAAGCAGGGTGTAGCAAAAGGACAACAGGGCATTTACGTTGTCGGTGGGAGGTCTCCGGCTCCTACCTTTCCAGTAAAAGTAATCTTTGTTCCATAGGATTAGGTTGTCGAACACCCCGAAATAGGCGTTTGCCGACTCCCCCTCAATTCCTCTGAGTTCCTCCAAAGACATACATTCTTCAACCGCCGCAACCGCCTCCGCCAGTCTGTCGCAGGCATTCTTTACCTTTTCGCAGTCGATCTGCAGTGAATGGTCCCGCAATGCCCGCATAAGCACCGCCCGCTGGTTGTACAGTTTGCCGCATATGAAGTATTTTGAAACTTCAAGGGACAGCCTTTCATCATCCGAAAGACGGTACTGCTCCTTGCGAAGGAGGATATTCCCCCTGGTTTCCCCCTGCACCCTGCAGAGAAAACGCCCGCTTGAGCTTGAAAAGGTTAACGCAATACCCATCTGGCTGCACTTGTACATAAGGGCGGGACTTGCCCCGGTATAGCCGAAAGTTATTATCCCTTCAAGGTTGTGAAGGGGAACCCGCTTTATTTCTTTATCCTTTTCAAGGATTACCACGTTTTCCCCTTCAAGGGACAGATAAGATTCCGGCAGGGTGACATACAGGGTGTTGTGAAGTTTCCGCATAATATCCCCTACCCTTCATAAAGTGTTTGTTTCAGGTATGCCCTTGCGGAAAGCTGTTTGGAGATGCCCGGAAGGCAATTTTCCTTCATGGAACATGCCGGACATTTTTTGGATTTTTTTACGGTGGGGGTGTGCTTTTTCCGGTAAAGCTCGTACATTTCTCCCGTCATATCCTCCACCGTCTTGCGGAGTTCGTCGGTCAGGGGGATGTCTACCCGATGGCGAAGTTCCCCGTAATAAAGGCTTGCACGTTCGATTTTTGTACAGCAAAGCATTTCCTCAAGGCAAATGGCCTGGGCGCAGAGCTGGAGGGAGTCGGCCTCCTTTGAGCTGCCCGACCCCCGCTTATACTCCACCGGATAGGGCTGCCACTTCCCTTCCCGCCCGAACAGGCTCACCCCGTCGGGGTGGGAAACAAACTCCACCACATCGCAGACACCGGTAAGGTGAAGCTTGTCCGACCTGATCGGAACCGCCCGGCTGATTATCCGTTCCCCCCTTTTTTCGGTGAAAAAGGGGTCATGGGCTTTGTCGTGCATAATCCCCCCATCAATGGTGTAAAAATTTTCCTCCCATTGCTGTTCTATGTGGATTAGCGCCCATTGCCTTCGGCAGAAAGCAAAATGCTGTAAACCGGATATTAAAAGATAATCGTCTTCAGAAATCATAACCGTCAATTTCTATTATTTTAATTCCATCTAAACAGGTAAGCTCGTATGATCCATCGGGATTAACTTTTAAGCTATTATGCACTTTTGCTGATGACAGTGTTTTTCCTTCATGTATCCACCATATTACTTTTAGCACCTGCATACTTCCGGCAGGACGGGCAGCGGATTCGTCGTTATCAAACAAGTTCGGTAAAACCGACTTTAATGTTTCGGCATCTTCATCGGAGAAACCGGTCAGTTTTGCCAGCTGTGTACTGATGCTGCCGTATGTAACATATATTCCCTTATCAACACGGTGTTTTGTTCCCATGGTATCTCTTTGTTTTTCCGAAGGGTCTTTTTTATTTGTGGTAAGGTTGACGCTCTTAACTATTTGATTAGTTGTTATATCAACCGGCTCAACACTAAATGCGCTTTGAATTGTCACAGGACCGCGGATGGAAATAGATGCACTGGTATCATCCACTCCTGCCAACACCTGACCGAAAGCCCGGACATCGTACCATTCCTCACATGCGACTTTTGCTTTCTTTTCGCCGTCTTTGTCTTTGGCAAGGGCTTTTATTTTTTCATTGGCATCATAACGATCTTTAATGCTTCGATAAGCATCGAACCTGTAATCGTCAGATTGAACTAAAATGCTTTGATTCGCTTCAAGCAAGCGATTACGTATTTTACGCTTTAAGCAAACATCGCTTATTTCACCGTAACCTTCATAATTAATGCGGGGACGGTTGCCGTTGAGAGGATCTCCGTTGGGATTTGCGTTTTTCACCCTGATGATTAATGCAAAGTCTATTTTTTTCGTTAAGCTCATTTCTTTTCCTCCTGATCGTTGTTTTTATTGAATTCTCTACGCTGTAAAGAGTAACCAAGTAAATATTTACCGTCAAGGGATTTGTCGCTTATGTATTCCTCATAAGTAAACTTGCTTAAAATGTCGTCAATTAAACGTTGATATCCTTCGGCTCCATTAAGACGCTGAATGTAAGGGTTTAACTGTTTGTAAATAATGTTCCAGGTACTGAAAGGTTTTGCCGTAAAAGCAGGCATGTAGCGTATGGCATTTGTAGAGGTTTTGTTCTGGTCGTCTTTACCACACTGCAAATACCTTGCATGGGTTTCGATTCTGTCGGCAATGGCAATCAGTCTGCCATATAAAAAGCTGCGGTCTTTAAGTTCGTCAAGTTCCAATGGTATTTCCTCCTTTTTATCAATATAGTATTTTCGTACAATAGCACAGGCAATACTTATGGCTTTATCCCATTCCGGTTTATCCCATCCGCCGTCTTTTTTTGTAAAGGATAAGGGATTTGAAACCCGGTTGACTGCAGCATTTACCCAACCGTAATCCATGTGTTCTCCACACACAATATTATGAAGGATCCGCTGCCTTGCCTGCTTTTTAACTTTAATATAACTTTCCCCTTTTAGTTCACCATACACCACCTCGATGATTTTATCAGCACTTGGCGCTGAAATAAACTCTTTATTGTTTTCTCTAAACCACCAGCAACACTCGTTGTGCCATATTATTATGCTATCGATATATTGATTTTCGGGCAGATCCTGATAAAAAGTAATGCTCATACGACCCGAATTTTTTGTTATCGCATCCTCAGCTATAACAGCAATATGACGTGTTGTCGAACGCAACTTTTCTGCATCTCCAAAACCCTCCAAAGCATTTTTAAGTTTTTTTGCGTAATCGATAGCTAATATTCCTTTGGCTTTTGTTACGAGTTCTGTTTCGGTTTGCTGCCGCTCAGATTCTACTAAACCGTACAATTCATCCGAGGAGGCAAAAGGATCAAGCGCGGCTTCACCCGTATCAACTGCCCAGGCTACTATTGCCTGCGTATCGCATTTATAACCCTGCGTTGTAATAAGATATTTAAGCATGGCATGGGCTTTCTGACTTGCTACTGCGCTTATGGAGTTGGCTTGTTCGGGTTTCGTAAATCGACCCCTAAAAGTATAATTCTGATAATCATTACAGCTTATTAATTTAGCACCATTTGTAAAAGTATTGATACCTTTTGGATGTAAAGTGGCTATGGGTTCCATTTCCCCTGTTACATAGCAAAGGTTATTTATCATACTAAAATTATCATTAAGAAACTTTTGCCATGCTTCGGTTACGGGAAGGTCTTCCCAAAGGTTCGGTGTAAAGTCACCCGGTATTTCAACAGAAAAACAAACAAATTGCTTATATATTTCATCCTGTAATTCTTTTTCGGATTTTCTTCCTCCGTCTTTTTTGTACGGGCTCAGCTCTGCTATGTCCACGGTTATGTTTCTGCTTCGCAGATCGTCTAAAAGTGTATTGTTATTAAGATAGACATAAACCGCTTTTACCTTCGGATGATAATCCTTCCATTGTTCAAGCTGATTAAAATAAGCTTTTTTCTTATTATCTTCAAAGCATAAATATGAAAGCTCTTCATGTAGGGGGTGTGGGCAGATACCGCTTGTCCGGTTTTGAGATTCTTCGGTACAGAGGATAACAATTTCTTCATTTTTATTTTCAGCGTCCCTGAATCGACCTTCACCATCAATTATGACCTTAATATCCGTTTTTTTCGTCATGCAATTCGGCGGAAGTAAAACATTACCCTTGTTATCCGGAATCCCCGCTGTTTGTGAAACATTGTCATATGTTTTTACAAGATTATAAAACCAGTTCATACAACCTCACCTTCTTCCACTGGTGTAAAGTTAATGCTTTTATTAAACTGTTTGAATTTATAGTCTTTTCCATAATCAAGGGCTTTGCGAATCAAGGTTATTTCATCAGGGCGGGGGAATTGAATAACCCCGTCTTTCATAACCTGTTTCCATAACCGGACAGATAACTCGGATTTCCCCGTTTCATCGGGATAACCGAAGCTGTGGAACATAGTACCGAATTCTATATTACCATAATCATCATAATATCCTTCACCCGCATTAAATTCACAAGGAGCAACATACGCCTGACATTCTCTGGTCCCTAAAAAAACATCACGTCGTCCTCCCTGTTCAATTGCTCTCAGGGCTATATTATGGTGTTTATGTTCATTTCGATCCTGTGATAAATCAGGACGGTTTTCATTCCATTCAAAATGGGCTACAACCTGATATTCTATATCTTTCAAGTAAGTATAAAACGAAAGGTCGCAGCGTTTGTCTTTTCTCGGGTTAATCAAGAGTGTTCTTACACCCTTGCTTTCCATTTGGATTTTTTTCATAACCCGTACCTTGTCAATATACCAGATGAAGGTGGGCTTCCAGTATATGCTTTCAAGGATTCCCTTTAGTGCCTGATATGTAGGGGTTTGATAACTTAGTTTTTCACCTCCCGGACGGGTAATGGGGTCGGAAAAAAGCGCATATTTACCGTAGACTTTAAGACATACAAAATTTCTGATTTTTTCCATAATACACCTCACACATTTAAAAAAGTATGACTGCCGGATATATCAATTCCGGTATCGCTGTCATAAAAACCTTCGGCAAGCAATGTTAATCCTTCATCTTCCGAAAGGGCTCCGCTTTTGGTTAATTCATCGATCTGAAACTTGTAAAGGGATACCATGTAGCGTGTAAGCCGACGCAACAGTTTTCGTTTTTCTTTTATATCTGTTTCATTTTTATATTTGTCTAACAAATCCTTACTATTACCGTAATCGGTCAGCACCTCAACCTGACCTGGGGCGATTACATAGAATTCATCGGCGGCTGACTTTATTGCACAAGTTAAAACAGTAGGTGCCGGAACATTACCTGAGGAATTTTTGTAAGCGTTGCGTCCATATTGATTTGTTGTTAAGAGATCATAAAGGGTGTAACCATGTTTAGTGTTATAATCCATTTCATTTCGACGGGCATGGAAGTAGTGCTCGTAATAACTGTCAATATTCAAATTGCCATCATCAAAAAGCATTCTTGTTTTATCTGCTCCTATTTCAATATCCTTTAGTCTGCTTAAATTTTCATTTGTTATATTTACAACATAAACCTTTTTCACCTCCCTAAATTCGTTATGGCGGTTGCAGCGCCCTGCTGCCTGATAAATGCTGTCAAGTCCGGCTAAATCCCTTATTACACATTCAAAGGATATATCTACACCGGCTTCGATCAGCTGGGTTGAAACGCAGATAACATTAGTTTTGTCTGACAGCATATTTCGAAGTTTGTCAATAACATCATCCCGGTGGGAAGGGCACATATTTGTACTTAAATGCAACACGTTAAGGTTTTGCAACTTAAGCTTATTGAATAATGCTTTTGCGGCTTTTTTCGTGTTGACGATAACCAGTGTTGATTTATTATGCTTTTCTATTATAAAATCTGCAAGACTTTCGGTTGTATATCCTCCCGGCCTTAAGGAATTAATCATCTCGGTACGTTTCGGTATGCTTTTACAGATTGCTATCGAAGAATTGTCCGACAGCAAAACAGGGTAATTTGCTTTATCAAGCAGGGGCTGGGTTGCGGTACACAAAAGAATCGTCGAACCACAGGCTTTATTTAGAAAATTCAATACGCTATTAAACAGATGGACGCACTTTATAGGCAAGGTCTGAACTTCATCGAAAATAATAACGCTGTTAACCATGTGGTGTAGCTTTCGCAAATCGCTCCCCTTTGCGGAAAAAATGCTTTCCAAAAACTGCACCTGAGTGCTTAAAATAACCGGCATATCCCAACGGTCGGTATGAAGCTTGTAGTATTCCTCATTATCCGGCAATATGTTTGAATGATGTTCCAGAATTATATCATCACCTGCGTCTAACGCTTGCCTGATATCTTTAGCGGTTTGTGTAAGTATCGAAAGGTAAGGAATGACATATATTATCCGTTCAAGGTTGTGAGCTTTTGCATGTTCAAGAGCGAAGCGAAGGCCGGACAGGGTTTTCCCTCCCCCGGTAGGAACTTCCAGTTTGTAAATCCCCTTTTGCCGTTTACCGGCTTTTGCACACTGGTTGGATATATCATTTCTCAGTTCTAATATTTCAATATCGCCATTTGTAGATTGGGTTTTCTTTTTCAGTTCGTTTAAACTGTCATTTAACCGATTAAGCAATGTTTCCCAATCAGGTTGTTTAGGATGATAGCTGTCTTCATCACAATTTTCAAAATTGTAGGCATCCAAACGGTCTGCATCAATCAGATATGAATACAATAGCTTTGTCATCATCATAAAACCAAACGCTTTGTCGGGGAATTTGCTTCTAAATGCTTGAAATTCGTTATTTAACTCATGGGAAAGGGCTTTTTCGCTATTTTCATTCTTTAGACTGTCTGAATGTTCCTTAAGTATTGAATAAAGCGGAGTCAAACCCTCCGGCGACAAAAAATCATGCAAATACCCATGGTGGGAAGCAATAATATTTGCTAATATTTCCGCAACAGGCAAACTATCTTTGTAATCTTCATAAATTGCTTTTGCACCGATTATGCTATGCTGGACACTTCCCCTCTTTCCCTCATCGGAATTAAGATAATCCTGAAACTCTTGTGTTGCCTTGCCCAAATCATGATATAAACCTGCCTGCTTTGCCAGTCTTGACAGGTTTAACCCATATGCCCATATGGACGACAATTTTGCTACATTTTCTTTATGCTTCGATAATGTCTGTTTTTTGCCGTCCTTTGCTTTTCTTGCATAATAATACATAATCCACCCCGAAAAGCCTAATTCTGCTTTATTATAACATTGATTCCATTTATTGTAAAGATATAATTGACAATTATTTATATATTGTGTTAATATTTGTCATATTGCTGTACAAAAAGTGTAATAAAAAACCGGCAACTTATGTGCCGGTTTATAATGCTATAAATGATGTACCTACTTTTTATATTATGTCCTCAAACCCGCCGTTCCAGATGACTAATAGCAGTCCCCTGCCGATTGAAATTTTGGCTTTTTGTCCGGTAAAGGAGTTGCTCACGCCGAGGGGGAAGGTGTTTGTCAAAACCGCGTTTTTCAATGGGTATTTAAGTCCCTCAAGGGTGACGTCAAGCGCCATTTCTCCGAGAGAAAAGACGGAAATATTCCCCGCGGAAGCTTCGGAAAATTCAATAAACGAATCCTTTATAACCGTAGCCCACTCGTTTTCACCGACCAAATAACCCCTTGCCCCGTTATCGGCAAGATAGGCAAGGCCTTGTATATTGGCTATCGTATGGTCAAAGCGGCCCCCCAGACCGCCGGATATAACAAAGGTTTTATAGCCTTTTTTCAGCCCCTCCTTAACGGCAAGCAGGGTGTCGGTGTCGTCTTTTGTTTCTGAGAAGGAAATCACATTCTCCCCTTCGGGGATAAAGCCCAGGGAATCGAAATCCCCCATAACCAGGTCGGGCTTGACACCTTTAAGATACTTATAGCCGGCGTCAACGGCGATAATAAAATCCCCGGGGGTTTTGCTAATACTATGGCTGTTTTCGACTCCGCCGACTATATGGCAAATCCCCATTTTGTCCTCCGTCATTTTATTGAAAACCGCTTAACGAATTCGATTAAAATATCCTTACCCAGCACCCCCACCGATACCGCCAGCAGGGCAAACCCCGTTGAACCTAAGGCGATTATAGGCCAGTTCATCTCCGGCCAGCCCGCTAAAGCTGCGATAATGGCAATCAGTGCAATGGCAATAGCCCAGATCATGGGCATAAGGTTCTGCCTTTGCCTTTTGATGTTGGTTAAGAAGAACACCCCGTTTATAAACACCCCCGCAAAGCAGATGATGGGCACCACGAACATCGCCCATCCGGGGGACAGCAGGTTGTTTATCAGGATAAGCATGATACAGGTGTAAACCATAAGCTTTGTGGTCTGGCTTATTCGGTTGAATTCCACCATATTGGGGGAAAACACAAAGGACCACACAAACCACAGTCCCCATAAAACCACCACGCTCCATGCCTTGCCGCCGGTGGCAATGTTTATAATGACGCAGGCGTAGGCGGCGGCAAGCATTATCCATCTGGCAGTGGAGGAAAAGGATGCAATAAACAGCTTTTTCTTTGTCTGCTTGGGGTAGGTAATATTAACTTTCATACAAATCGCTCCCTTCCACATCGGGATTAATCCCGTCCTCCTCCAAAAGCCGGTACAAAACCTCCTCAAAGGTGGGGTCCTTTGTAAGCTTTGAAATCGAAAAGACGCTGGTATTCCCGAAGGTGACCATGGAACAATACGCCCGGTTGGTGAAGCCGGTGCCCAGCACAAAGTCGAAATAATCAATATACTTTTCCATTTCCGGCGGAAGGGTTACAACGCCGATATTGGAAAGGGTGCTGGTAAAGGTTTTTTCCCCTAAATAGCCGTAAACAAGCCTTGCCACCGGATTTTTGATAAACAACGGCACAAAGCTCAGGGCTTTGACCAGCAGTGCGGATGCTCTTGAGGTGCAGTCCATTGAAGCTTTCGCACCCTTTTCGGTTAGCTGTTTTTTAATCTCCGGCAGGATGTCCTCCGGCGAGGTTACTTCAGAAACGGGAAGCCTAATGCCGAGGTAAAGGGAAAAGTTGCGGAGAGTTTCGGATTCATAGAATTTCCGCATATTCACCGGCACCTGAATGTTTATGCTGCCGTTTTCCCCGTCGATGGCGGCCTTCGATGCGGCGATCATCAAGGACAGCATATAGGCGGTAACCGTAACGTCCTTGCTTTTCGCCACCTCCTTCAGCCTTCCCGCGTCCAGCTTGAAATGAAGCAGCCGGCAGGGGCGAACCTTTGAAAGGCTCCCCGATATCTGGGTTGCCTGTTTTTCAAACAGACCGTAGGCTTTTTCGGCTTTGTCAACCTTTAAAAAGCCGTCCTCCATCTCGCTTACCGGAGGTATGGCGTTAATGTCGGGAATGCCTTCCATCAGAGGAAGTTCGACGCCGTTTAAGCGGAGATATTCGGCGGTTAGGGTTTTAAGGAAAACCATTCCGCCGGTGGCGTCGGTGAGAACATGGAAAAACTCCACGCTGACCCGGTTGTTGTAGTACAAAACCCTGAAGGCCTGGGAGTCGGTCAGTGAAATATCCAGCGGCCTGCAGGGGACGTTGTTTTCCTCGTCTATCGAAAAGCGGCGTTTTGCCGAATCAAGATAATGCCAGAAAAAGCCCTTTTTGACGGTGGTGGCAAAGAGGGGGAACCGTTTTATTGTAAAGGTTAGGGCAATCTGAAGCAGTTCCGGCACTACGTCCTGTTTAAAGTAAACCGAAAGCCGGAACACCGACATGGCGTTGTTTTTCATTGACAGGGGGAAAATTTTTGCGGCGTAGTCCAGCCGGAACCACAAGGCGGGGGGTCTGGCGTAAAAGCCCCCCATTTTTTCGGGAGCCATAAGGGCAGCGGCTTTTTCCACGGATATTCCGATAGAATCATAATACATAAAGCCTTTTTCGAAGTCATCGAAAATGGCGTGCTTGAACTTCCTGCACAAGGTGATGTGAAGGTCAAGGCGTTTGAAAAAGTCGGTTAATATTTCCCTGTCGGTTTCGGTACGGGTTTTGTAAAACTGCCGGTATTTGTCGGTTTCGGTTTTTTTCAGAAGTTTTTGCTTTTTAGACATACTCATGCGTTCCTGTAAACATATTCATTAATAAATATATTCCGGATATGTAATTACGACATATTTCCTTATGATATAATAACATAAAGACTGTTAAAATTTCAATATTAGCAAAGATAAAATAAGGTTTTTTAATAATAAATTAAATAATACGCCTTTCTTCTTGAAAACAGAAAGCTTTTTTGATAAGCTTGAAACGGACAAAACAAAGCAAAAACGAACGGGATTTTATAACTTAACGGTGATATAATGCCTGTACGGTAGGAGGGACGTAAATGGACTGGATAGACGGAATGCGGAATGCCATCACCTATATCGAGGAAAACATTACAAAGGATATTTCCGCCGACGACATCGCGGCAAAGGCCTATGTTTCTACCTTTTATTTTCAGAAAGCCTTTTCCCTGCTTTGCGGCTATACTGTCGGGGAGTATATCAGGTTCCGCAGGCTTGCCCTTGCCGGCAGCGAGCTTGCCATCACGGATGCCAGAATAATCGATATAGCGTTGAAGTACGGCTATGATTCCCCCGACAGCTTTACCAAGGCCTTCGTCCGTTTCCACGGGGTTTCGCCGTCTGCCGTCAGGCGGGACGGAGCCCTTATCAAGTCCTTTGCTCCCCTTAAGCTGAAATTTACATTGGAAGGCGGTTATATCATGGACTACAAAATCTGCGACAAAGCAGCCTTTAAGGTTCTTGGCGTTTCAAAGAGGTTTAATTACGATGAAGCCAAAACCGAAATCCCGAAATTCTGGACCGAGCATTATCAAAGCGGCAGGGGCAATATCGTATGCGGCATGTACGGTATCTGCAGGGATACGGATAACCGGGAATTGGAATATGTTATTGCCGACGATTACGACGGAAGACTTGTCCCCGAAGGGTTTGTCACAATGACAGTCCCTGCCCTTACTTGGGCGGTGTTCCCTTGCAAAGGTCCCATGCCGGATGCCGTACAGGAGGTGTCCCGCAAAATTTTCGCCGAATGGCTCCCCAACAACGGGGAATACGAAATGGCGGAAAACTACAATATCGAACTTTATACCGATATCCGCAACTATGCCAAGGGCAATCAGGACGAAAACTATTACAGCGAAGTCTGGATTCCCATTAAGAAGAAGTAAGCGAAAACAGACCGGGTTTTCCGGTCTGTTTTTATATGAATTATTACATCGGGGGTAGACTCTGCGGAGCGGTTATTTTACCGATTCCTTAAGATACTTGCGGTGTATCGTGCATTCATAAAACTGTTTATACGCCTCAAAACCCTGTTTTTTATACATTGACACGGGGCCGAGGTAACTCATGTTTTCATCCTTTTCAAAGGGATAGGTTTCTATGAAATCATAGCCTTCCTCGGCGGCATCAAGGCAGACGGCTTCAAGCAGCTTTGACGCGACCCCTTTTCCCCGGTAATCCGGAGCAATGCAAAAGCAGGCGATACTCATAACCCTTTTCCCCTCTTCGGTTTCATCCGCGGGAAGGGTGATGTTTACGTTGTCATAAGCGCTCTTGTCGTTGGCGTTGCACCAGCCGATAACCTTTCCGCCGTCATAAGCTAAATAGCCCTTCATTTTGCCCCTTTTGATAAATTCTGCGGCACACTCTCTGTTGAATGACCCGTCCTCCGGAGAACAGCCCCATTTTCTCTTATTTGCCAGTTCCTCGTTCCAATGGAAGCACATGCAGTAGCACCCCGCCCATTTGTCATTGCCGCAAAATGCCACCTTGTCGAAAAAGTAAAGCCAGTCTTCCAGGAGCTGTATTGTCAGCTTGCGGATTTCGATGTTCATATTATTCCCCCGTTTCTGCTTTGGTTGATTTGTCATTGTATAAATATAATAACATATTTTTGAAAAAAATCAAGACAAAGCCTTGTATATCATCAAGCCGCAGGTGAATACATACTTTGTGTGATGATATACCAAGCCTGCGGCTTAATTTAGGCATAAAACAAACAAATCTGACGACAATTTGACGACAAAAAGATAGGTTTTAATAGTATTTTATAACATCACCATCTATTTTTAGTCTTTTACGTAAAAAAACACGAACCCCCGAAAGTGCTTGAATTTCAAGCGTTTTCAGGGGTTTTTCGTTGGCTGCGGAAGAAGGATTTGAACCCTCACAAACAGAGTCAGAGTCTGCCGTGCTAACCGTTACACAATTCCGCAATGAATTATTTGTTTGTCTGTTTACATAAAATATTATATGGTAAAAATAAGAGTGGTTGGTGACCCGTAGGAGAATCGAACTCCTGCCTTCGCCGTGAGAGGGCGACGTCTTAACCTCTTGACTAACAGGCCATAAATCAGCTTGAATATAATAGCACATTGTTTTTTGATTGTCAAGACTTAAAACACAATTTTCATTCAGTTTTGGGGGAAAAATGCTGCCGAAAGAACCCTATAAACGAATACCCCTTATTTTTTTGTATATCGCCTTGGGGGCGGGGGCGGGATATGTATTTTTAAAATACCTGTTTCCCGTATTCCTCCCCTTTATAATCGCATGGGTTATCGCTCTGCTCCTTCAGGGGATAATAAACAAGCTCTGTGACAAGGCCAAAATCCCCAAAAAACTGTCGGCTTTCGTGCTGGTTCTGCTGGTGGCGGCTTTTTTGGGATTTATCTGCTTTTTGATTATAAAGCGTCTTTACGGGGAATTGTCGATTTTTGCCGAAAACGCCGAGGATTTCTTCAACAGAGCCAAAACCGACGAAGAGTTCGCCACGAAATGGATTAAAAAGATAGACAATATGGTCCCCTTTCTGGAAATCGAGGACTGGCTCACAAATGTCTGGAACAACATTAATTCCCGCCTGGAAAACGCCACCGCCTCCTTTCTGACCGGGCTTACCTCCCGCATACTGCCGGTACTGCGGGATATTATAGCCTTTCTGCCGGAGGCCTTTATGTATATTTTCGTAATCGTGTTTTCCTCCTACTATTTTGCGGTGGATTTCGACAAAGTCAACCGTACCCTGGTAAAAATCCTCCCTGCCGGGGGGAGGAAGTACGCGGCTTTGGCGAAAAAGGAGATGAAGGGCACCCTCGGCAAGCTGCTAAAAGCTTACGCATTGATAATACTTATCACCTTTACGGAGCTGTTTATTCTGCTTACCCTTATAGGGGTTAAGTATTCCCTTATTATCGCTTTTTTTATCGCCCTTATAGATATTCTGCCGGTTTTGGGGACGGGTACGGTGCTTGTCCCCTGGGGATTGATACTGCTGCTTATAGGGAAAACGGGAAAAGGGATTGCGATATTGGGGGCATACGCCTTTATAACCGTTTTGCGGGAGATTATCGAGCCCAAGCTTGTGGGCAAATCCATCGGAATCCACCCCCTTGCCGCCCTTGCCGCCATGTATGCGGGGTTAAAGATTTTCGGAATACTGGGGATGTTTTTTCTCCCGCTGATAATAATGCTAATAAAAAATATATATTCAAAAACCCGTAAAGCCGTTTCCCCGAAAACGGAAGGGGAGTAAAATATTTGCAAAAAACATTGCATTTCGCTTTTCCTTGATGTATAATAATAACTTGTATAGTTATGCTTATATTAAGACGTAAATCGGCGTTTTTTGATTGAAAATAAAACGCCGGAACGCAGAAAGGAAATTCAACTTCATGTCAGAATCCGTATTCGGAAATGAAAAAAGACCCCTTGTTTTAATTATTATGGACGGAGTGGGATATTCGGAAAATGCCGAGGGCAACGCCGTCAAGCTTGCCGAAACCCCTACTCTGGATATGCTGGATAAAAACTACCCCCGCTTTCTCCTTAAAGCCCACGGACAGGCGGTGGGACTTCCCTCCGACGAGGATATGGGAAACAGCGAAGTGGGGCATAACGCCCTGGGAGCGGGACAGGTTTTCGCCCAAGGGGCAAAGCTGGTGAACCGGGCGATCGAAAGCGGTCGGATGTTCGGTTCCGACACCTGGAACAACCTGATTGAAAACTGTAAGACAAATAACTCAACCCTTCATTTTTTAGGGCTGTTTTCCGACGGGAACGTTCATTCCCATATAAACCATCTTAAAGCCATGATTACCGAAGCCAAAAGGCGTCAGGTCAAGAGGGTGAGAATCCATATCCTCCTTGACGGGCGGGACGTGGGGGAAACCTCCGCTCTGGATTATGTCCTCCCCTTTGAGGAATTCCTTGCTTCCCTTAACGATAACAGCTTCGACGTTAAAATCGCCTCCGGCGGCGGACGGATGGTTATAACCATGGACAGGTACGAGGCCAACTGGCATATGGTGGAGCTGGGCTGGAACACCCATGTCCTGGGGGAAGGCAGGCAGTTTTCCTCAGCCGAGGAAGCCATCACCGCCTACCGTAAAGAAACGGGAAAGATAGACCAGGACCTCCCTCCCTTTGTAATCGCAAAAGACGGAAAGCCCGTCGGCGCCGTAAACGACGGTGATTCGGTTATATTCTATAATTTCCGGGGGGACAGGGCGATTGAGATTTCAAAGGCCTTTGAAAACCGGGGGTATAAATTCACAAAGAAAAAAGACGTTAACGTTATGTTTGCGGGTATGCTGGAATACGACGGGGACGAGCATATACCCCATAAATTCCTGGTACCTCCCCCCGAAATCACCAATACCATGGGGGAATTCCTTGTAAAATCGGGTTACAGGCAGCTTGCCGTATCCGAAACCCAGAAATACGGCCATGTCACCTACTTCTGGAACGGCAACCGGACGGGGAAATTTTCCGATAAGCTGGAGGAATATATCGAAATTCCCTCCGACATCGTTCCCTTCGAACAGCGTCCCTGGATGAAGTGCGCCGAAATCACCGACGTGCTTATCGAAAAGATAAAATCGGGAAAATTCGACTTTCTGCGCTGCAACTTCCCCAACGGGGATATGGTGGGGCATACCGGCTCACTCACCGCCACCAAGATAAGCATGGAAGCCCTTGACCTCTGCCTTGCAAGGATTCTAAAGGCGGTGGACGAAGTCAAAGGCATCGCTATAATCACAGCCGACCACGGCAACGCCGACGAAATGTACGAAATCGACAAGAAAACCGGAAAGGCAAAGCATAATGCCGACGGCTCGATTGCCGCCAAAACCAGCCATACACTGAATAAAGTGCCCTGCTATTTCTACGACAACTACTATAAAGACAACTATACCTTTGTTGACGGGGACTACGGCCTTTCCAACGTCGCCGCCACGGTGGTTACCCTGATGGGTGAAACTCCTCCCCCCATGTGGGACGAAAGTATGGTGAAGGTATGATTGTAAACGCAATACGCCAGGGGGAAGTGGCTATTGCCCTTTATATACTCATATCGGTGCTTATTTCCCTTACCGTCCATGAGTTTTCCCACGGGTATGTCGCCTTCAAATGCGGCGACGACACCGCCCGTAACTTCGGGAGACTGTCGCTTAACCCCATAAAGCATATCGATTTGTTCGGCTTTTTCGCCATGCTTATTGCGGGCTTCGGCTGGGCAAAGCCGGTGCCGGTGAATATGCGGAACTTAAAAAAGCCCCGGCGGGATATCGCCCTGGTTTCCCTTGCGGGACCCATGTCCAACTTGATTCTCGCCTTTATAGGGGTTTTGGTGGGGAAAATAATTCTGACAATATTATCAAGCTTAGAGATAACCCCCTTTGTCGAAACCTTATATTATAACTTCGCAAACTTTTTTTACTATTTCATAATGCTGAATTTAGGGCTTTGCCTTTTCAACCTGCTGCCTATTCCCCCCCTTGACGGGTCGAAAATCATTTCATCCATACTTCCCCGGAAAATCGGGATTAAGTATATACAGCTTGAAAGATATGCGGGAATATTCATCCTTGCCCTGTTCGTGCTTTCAACCATAGGCGAATTTGACTTTTTGTTTTACCCCCTTATTTACGTAAGGGATAAGTTATTCTTCGGCATGGAACGACTTGTGGGATTACTGCCCTTTATCAAATGATATGGAAGGACTTAATCTTAAACTCGAACAGTACGAAGGTCCCCTGGATCTGCTTTTATCCCTTATTCAGAAGCATAAAATAGACATTTTTGACATTCCCATTGCCGGACTCACCGACCAGTATCTTGCCTATATTGCCGAGATGGAATCCTATAATATGGAGCTTTCGGCGGATTTTATCCTAATGGCAAGCGAACTTGCCTTTATAAAGTCGAAAATGCTGCTTCCCGTCCCTCCGGAAGAGGACCCGAGAAAGCCCCTGGTGGATGCCCTGCTCGAATACCAGAGGGCGAAGCTTGCCGCCGAATTTCTGGGAAAACGTTCCGAGGAATACTTCGACCGGTTTACCAAAGCCCCCGACGAAACCGACGCTTCATACGAAAGGTTCCATCCGGCGGAGCTTATAACCGAAGCCTTCAACAATCTTGCAAAACGGTTAATCAAAACTCCGGAACAGAAAACCGAGCTGTTCGAACGGCTTAAAAACCAAAGGCATTTTTCGGTGGAAGGCAAAATCATCTTTGTTATAAAGTTTTTGTACGACGAAAAAAAGCATGAGTTTTCCACCCTCTTCGGTTCTTCCAAATCAGTTGGTGAACTGGTGGCGGTCTTTTTGGCGCTGTTACAGCTTGTAAGCGGCGGAAGAGTTAACGTAATCCGGGAGGACAGGGAAATATATCTTATACTTATACGGAATAAGGAGGCCGCCGGATGAATTCGAATTGCATAGACAGCGCCCTGGAAGCGGTGCTGTTTGCGTCGGGCTCCCCCTTTTCTATCGAAAAGCTCTGCGAAATATTCTGTGTCGAAAAAGAAGAGATAACCGATTCCGCAAACCGGCTTTCCCGAAGGCTTGAAGGGGAAGGTCACGGGATTGAGCTTATTTTCATAGACAACGCCTATCAGCTCTGCACCAAATCGGCTTTTGCGGAATATGTGAAAAAAGCCCTTGAGCTTCGAAAGACTCCCCCCCTTACCAAGGCCTCTCTTGAGGTGCTGGCGATTGTAAGCTACAACCAGCCGGTTACCAAGTCTTTTATCGAAACCGTGCGGGGGGTGGATTCCGACGGGGTTGTAAACTCCCTCTGCGACAAGGGGCTTATCCGGGAATGCGGCTTCCTCGACGCGCCGGGAAGACCCGTGCTGTTTTGCACCACCGATAACTTTTTACGGTGTTTCGGTCTGGAATCCTTAAGCCAGTTGCCCAAAATCGACATAGCCGGACAGCCTCCCCAGACCGACGACGGGCAGCTTACCTTACAGGAATAGAAAACGGGGTTACTTATGACTGCTTTATATATCGCCTTAGGGTTACTGCTTTTGCTTGCGGGACTGTTGCTTGTTAAAATATCCTTCAGGATAAGCTGGTGTAACGATTTACTGATTGCCATTAAAATCGGCTTTTACAAAAAGGAATACCTGCTATTTAGCAAAAAGGAAGAAACCGAAGAAGCAGAGGAAATAAAGGAAGTAAAGTATATAAAAAAGGAAGAGGAAGCAGAAAAGGTAAAAATAAAGGAAATAATTCCGGTAATAAAGGAAACCGTATCGGAATTATATTCCAAAACCAAAAAGCATATCCGCCTTGACCGATATATTGTCAAAATAACGGTTGCAACCGAAGACCCTGCCGTAACCGGTGTGTTGTACGGGGCTGTGGCGGGTTCCGCCGCCTCCTTATTAAGGTTTGTGGAGGGTATAAAGAATAAAACCAAAAAGCAGGGCGAATTATATACCGAGGTGAAACCCGATTTTATTTCCGAAAAGCCGGATATTTTTATTGATATCGTCCTTTCCACCCGGGTATGGCGGGGATTATCCATGGCTTATTCCCTGTCGAAGGGTTATAATAAATATAAACAGCTCAAAACGAAAGGAGCCTGAAAATGCAAGACCTTCCCCTTAAACAGATAATAGACGCCTCCCTTTCCCAGATCGGAAGCGTTGCCGACGTCAACACGGTTATAGGCGACCCGATAACCACACCCGACGGGGTAACCATCATACCCTTTTCCAAGGTTTCGGTGGGCTTTGCTTCCGGCGGAGCCGACTTCGACGGGAAAAACCCCTCACCCGACAAGCCCTCCCATTTTGCCGGCGGTAACGGGGCGGGGATTTCGGTAACCCCCCTTGGCTTTATCGTCATCGACAAGGACGGGGTGAGAATGCTTGACCTGAAGCACGACGCTTCCTTTGCGCCCGCTCCCGCCGACCCGGTGAATAAAACCATCGACGCCATTAACGGCATCGTCGATAAAGCGCCCGGGCTAATTTTCAAAATAAAGGAACTCTTTGCGAAAAAGGATAAAGCCGACGGCAAAACCGCAGATACCCAAACCCAGACAACCTCAGAATAATTCGCTATAAACCCCAATATTAATTTATTGGGGTGAGCAGGTTGAAATTCAAAGTTACCGTATTTTTAATATTTATTGCGGCGGTTCTTCTTTTCGCGCCGGTTTACAGCCGGTCATTTCCCGATACGGCTTATGTTATATCCGAACAAACCGACCTTTACGCTTTTAACGTTCCCAACGCCGTTAAAACCCAGGCTCTTTCGGCAATTCTCATCGACGCCGACAGCGGGAGGGTGCTGTACGCCAAAAACGAAAACGTCATGCTCCCCATGGCCTCCACCACAAAGATAATGACGGCGGTTATTATCCTTGAAACCCTTGATCTTGACACGAAAATTAAAGTCGGGAAAGAGTCGGTGGGGGTTGAAGGGTCCTCCATCTATCTTATGGAGGGGGAAACCCTGACGGTCAAGGATCTGCTGTACGGGCTGATGCTTCAGTCGGGGAACGACGCCGCCAACGCCCTTGCCGTCGCCTGCGCCGGCAGCGTTGAAAATTTTGCGAAAATGATGAACCGGAAGGCTTCGGAATTAGGCTTAAAGCGTACCAATTTTCAGAATCCCTCCGGACTTCCGGCGCAAAACCACCGCACCACCGCCTTTGACCTTGCGGCTCTGACAAGCTATGCCATAAAGAACGAGGAGTTTGTAAAAATCACCTCTACCCTGAGGGCGACCATATCCGACGGAAAGCGTTATCTTGTAAACCGGAACAACCTGCTCCGCCATTACGAGGGGCTTATCGGGGTGAAAACCGGCTATACCTCCGCCGCCGGGAGATGTCTGGTTACGGCGGCAAGACGGAACGGGGTTACCCTGATTGCGGTGACGCTGAACAGCAGAAACATCTGGAACGACCACACCGTAATGCTTGATTACGGATTCGACTACCTTGAAAGCGTAACCCCCGTTGCGTCGGGGCAGATTGAAACAAGACTGCCGGTTACGGGCGGGCAGGTGTCAAGCATTAAAGCGGTAAACCGGGAAAATTTTACCTGTTCTCTCCCCGAAGGGGCGGTTATCGATATCGAAGTATCCTCCCAGAAAATCCTTTATCCACCCATTAAAGCGGGGGATGTGGTGGGGGAGGTTAAAATATTCGCCAACGGCATTATGGTGGGGAAAGTTCCCCTTGTATCTACCGAAAGCGTTAGGGCAAAGAAGCTTAACTTTTTTGAAAGGTTTCTTAAATGAATGAAGTCGAAAGCATAAAACTTCAGAAATATATTTCCGACTGCGGTCTTATGTCCCGCCGGAGCGCGGAAAGCGAAATAGAATCGGGCAGATTTACCATAAACGGTGTTGCGGCAAAGCTGGGCGACCGGGTAAACCCCTCAAGGGATATTGTAAAATATAAGGGAACCGTAGTCAAAAAGCAGACCAAAAAGTATTATATAATGTTAAACAAACCCGCCGGGTACGTCACCACCCTTTCCGACGAGTTCGGGCGGGACACCGTCTGTTCCCTTGTAAATTTACCCGTAAGGGTTTATCCCGTGGGCAGGCTTGACAAAAATAGCGAGGGACTAATCATACTCACCAACGACGGGGAATTTGCAAATATATTATGTCACCCAAAATACAACAAGAAAAAACGCTATCTTGTCATAACCGACGGCTATGCCGAAAACGGAAAGATTGACAAACTGAAGGAAATGAAAAAACTCGATGGCGAGGAAATCAGGCCGGTGGCGGTCAAGGTGGTTGAAAGAAGCGATAACGCCTCTAAGCTTATGTTCACCCTCACCGAAGGGAAAAACCGCCAGATAAGGCGGATGTGCGAGGCAGCGGGTTTAAGCGTAATGCAGTTAAAGCGCTTTGCCATAGGAAATGTGCAGTTGGGGGAATTAAAGCCGGGTTCCTGGCGAAACCTCACCCCGGAAGAAATTAAGGAGTTAACACAAGCAAAATGATAACCACAAAACAGCGGGCATACTTAAGAAATTTATCCAACGGCATCGACGCTTTGTACCAGACGGGAAAAAACGGCATAACCGAAACTGTAATAAAAACCCTGGACGACGCTCTGGAAGCAAGGGAGCTTATTAAAATAACCGTCCTTGAAAATTCCCCCCTGTCAGCCAAGGAGGTTATGGCGAAACTCTGCGAAAAGCTGTCCTGCGAGCCGGTTCAGGTTATAGGCAGGAAGGTGGTCATTTACCGTAAATCCCAAAATGACCCCGTAATCGAACTTCCGAAATGAAAACAGGCATTTACGGCGGGGGCTTTGATCCCCCCCACACCGGACATATGAAGGCGGCAAAGGCGGCTTTGGAGTTTCTGAAGCTTGATTTGCTTTACATTGTCCCCGCCTTTATTTCCCCCCTTAAAGAGGCGGTTCCGGCCGCACCGCCGGAAAACCGGCTGGAGATGTGCCGGATAGCCTTTGACTTTGACAATAGAATCGAAATAAGCGATTTTGAGATAAATCAGGGCAAAGTAAGCTACACAAGGGATACAATCCAATACTTTTTAAATAAATACCCTAAACCGGAAAACACGATTTACCTTATTATCGGCACCGACCAGCTTGTTCAGCTTGACAAATGGAAGGATTACGGGTATATTTTTAAAAATACCCGTCTTGCGGTTGTGCCGAGAAACAAGGAGGGAATCCCCCGTATGGAAGTCGAAAAATACACCGCTATGGGGGCGGACATAACCGAAATCGACATAAAGGAAACCGAAATTTCCTCCACCGAAATAAGGCAGGGGAAAAATCTGAAACTGCTTGACGATAAAGTAAAGGAATACATCATTAAAAATGGACTCTACAAACAAACTGACTGAAATAAAAAAACGCCTGTATGCTCAGAACCCCAAACGGATAAACCATATCGAAGGGGTGGCGGAATGCGCCATGGAGCTTAAGGACAGGCATTTTCCCGCCATTCCGGACGTAAAAATTCTACAAGCCGCATATATGCACGACTTTACAAAGGAATACCCCGAAGCAGAACACCTGAAAATCCTTGAAAAATACTGTATTTCCCTGCAGGGCTATGACAGATATGCCCCCAAGCTGTTACATTCGAAATCGGCTTATGCCCTGGCGAAGTTTGAATTTGCCCTTGAGGAGGACGTCTGCGACGCAATTCTGTACCATACCACCGGCAGGGAGAATATGTCCCCCATTGAAAAGATACTCTACCTTGCCGACTATATCGAAAAAAACCGCACCCATATTCCCTGCGTGGATTTACGGGACACCTATTACATGCTGGTGGAAAGGAAACACCAAAACCCCCTCGACACCGCAATACTGTACGCTCTCGATCTAACCGTAAGCGAACTGGTGGAAAAAAAGGGGATTATCGACTTCAACACAATCGAAGCAAGAAACTATCTTATTAAAGAAGGGATATAAAATAACGGAAACGGGTGGAAACATGGAAATAAACCACGAAAAGGCAACAATCTTAGCAAATGACATTCAAAAAGCCCTTGACGATAAAAAGGGTATCGACATTTCAATCATATCCGTCGGCAGGCAGACGGTTCTCGCCGACTATTTCGTGCTGGCAAACGGCACCTCCTCAACCCACATAAAAGCCCTTACCGACGAGGTGGAAAAACAGCTGAACGAAAAGCACGGCATACTTCCCTCCCGCGTGGAAGGCATAAGCGGACGGAACTGGGTGCTGATGGACTACGGCAGCGTGGTGGTCCACATCTTTACCAAAGAAGCAAGAGATTTTTACAAGCTGGACAGGCTATGGGCGGAATCGGGCATTTCACATATAAAAACAAATGAACAAGAGGCATAATAATGAAGTACGATTTCAGGCAGATAGAAGCAAAATGGCAGAAAAAATGGCAGGATACCAAGGCCTTTGAAGCCACCGACGATTTTTCCAAGCCCAAATTCTACGCTCTGGTGGAATTTCCCTACCCTTCCGGGATGGGAATGCACGTGGGGCATATCAAGGCCTATTCCGGTCTTGAGGCCATAAGCCGCAAAAGGCGCATGGAGGGCTACAACGTGCTTTTCCCCATCGGCTTTGACGCCTTCGGCCTTCCCACCGAGCATTCGGCAATAAAATACGGCATACATCCCAAAACCCTTACCGAACAGAACATAAAGAAATTCACCGACCAGTTAAACCGTATCGGCTTTTCCTTCGACTGGTCAAGGGTTGTTGATACTACCGACCCCGACTATTACAAGTGGACGCAGTGGATTTTCCTTAAGATGTTTGAAAAGGGTCTTGCCTTCCGGGACAAAACCCTTGTAAACTACTGTCCCACCTGCAAGGTGGTGCTTTCCAACGAGGATTCCCAGGGGGGAAAATGCGACATCTGCCACAACGACGTGGTCCAGAAGTCAAAGGATGTATGGTACCTCAGGATAACCGCCTACGCCGACAAGCTGTTAAGCGGTCTTGACAACGTCGATTATCCTGCCAACACAAAGCAGATGCAGGAAAACTGGATAGGCCGTTCCACGGGGGCTTTTGTCAACTTTACCCTTAATACCGGGGAAACGCTGCGGATTTACACCACCCGCCCCGACACTTTATTCGGTGTGACCTTTATGGTTATGGCGCCCGAACACCACATTCTTGACAAGTATGCAGATAAAATATCAAATATGGACGAAGTTTTGGCATACCGGGAAGCCTGCGCCAAAAAAACCGAATTCGAGCGCACCCAGCTGGTCAAGGAAAAAACCGGCGTCAGAATCCGGGGAATTACCGCAATAAACCCCTTAAATAACAAGGAAATCCCCGTTTATATCGCCGACTATGTTATGATGGGCTACGGCACCGGCGCAATTATGGCGGTTCCCGGCCACGACGAACGGGACTATGAGTTCGCCAAAAAGTTCGGCATCGACATTATCGAGGTCATAAAGGGCGGGGACATTTCCAAAGCCGCCTACACCGGCGACGGCGAAATGGTCAATTCCGGCTTTTTAAACGGCATCGACAACAAAAAGGACGCCTTTGAAAAGGTTGTTTCGGTACTTGAGGAAAAGGGTATCGGGGAAGCCGGAGTCCAGTATAAAATGAAGGACTGGGCTTTCAACCGTCAGCGTTACTGGGGCGAACCTATCCCCATCATTTACTGTGAAAAATGCGGCATGGTTCCCGTACCCTATGAGGAACTCCCCCTCAAGCTGCCTCCTCTTGAAAACTTTGAGCCGGGTACCGACGGGGAATCCCCCCTTGCCCGAATCGAATCCTTTGTAAACTGCAAATGCCCAAAATGCGGCTGGAAGGCAAAGCGGGAAACCGATATAATGCCCCAGTGGGCGGGTTCCTCCTGGTATTTCCTCCGCTATATCGACCCTAAAAACGACAAATGCTTCTGCGACATGGAAAAGATGAAATACTGGATGCCGGTGGACTGGTACAACGGGGGTATGGAGCACGTTACCCGGCATATGATTTATTCCCGCTTCTGGCACCGGTTCCTGTATGATATAGGCTGCGTAAACACCCCCGAACCCTACGCCAAGCGGACGGCACAGGGACTTATTTTAGGCAGCGACGGGGAAAAGATGTCAAAATCCCGGGGGAACGTGGTTGACCCCCTTGACGTGGCAGACGTTTACGGCGCCGACGTGCTGCGCACCTATGTGCTTTTCATGGGGGACTACAGCCAGTCGGCTCCCTGGTCGGACAGTAGCGTTAAGGGCTGCAAGCGTTTTCTTGACCGGGTGGCGGACCTTCCGGAGCTGGCAAACGGCAACGGCGTAACGCCGAATCTTGAAAGTTCCTTCCATAAAACCGTAAAGAAGGTTACCGAGGACATCGATGCCATGAAGTTCAACACCGCCATAGCCTCCCTTATGTCCCTTTCCAATGATATATATGCCGAAGGCAGTCTTACCAAAGACGAGCTTACAGTCTTTATAAAGCTCCTTTCCCCCTTCGCCCCCCATCTCTGCGAGGAAATAAACGAAAAGTCAGGAAATTCCGGAATGCTTGCCCTTTCCCCGTGGCCGAAATACGATGAGGAAAAAATAAAGGAACACACCGTAGAAATCGCCCTTACGGTAAACGGCAAGCTGAGGGGGACCATTTCCCTCCCGGCGGGCTGCCCCAAGGATGAAGCGGTAAGGTTAATAAACGAATCCGGCAAAATCGCCGCCTTTACAGACGGAAAGACATTAATCAAGGAAGTATATGTAACAGATAAAATTTATAATGTGGTTGTAAAGTAAAGGGGGGTGTATTATGAAAAAGAAAAAAACCAAGTTTTTCTCGGACTTCAAGGACTTCATCTCCAAAGGCAATATCATTGATCTTGCCGTGGCGGTGGTTATCGGCGGTGCATTTAACAAGATTGTAACATCCCTTGTAAACGACATCATTATGCCGGTTATTAGCCTTATCGCCGGTAAGGTGAATGTGTCGGATTTAAATGTGGAGATGGTTGAGGCTACTGCCGACAGCCCTGCGGTTACCCTAAATTACGGCGTCTTTATTCAGAATGTGATTGATTTTCTGATTGTTGCCTTAACCATTTTCATTATCCTTCGCGCCTTTGTAAAGCTGCAGAATATCAGACAGCTGCTGGTTAAAAACGACAAGGACAAGGAAGCGGAAGAAGCCGGGGAAGAAAAGACACAGGAAAATGAATAATACCCGCATCTACATAGGTGCCGACGGCGGGGGAACAAAAATCCTTTACTGCCTGAAGGCCGGGGATAAATCCTTTTACCTGCGTAAGGATTACAGCGTTAACCCCAACGATGTGGGATTTGAGGAATCCGTCAGCCGGGTTGTAGGCGGGATGGCGGAAATCTGCTACATCAACGGTATTATGACCGAGGATGTCAGGGGTGTGTTCGCCGGTATCGCCGGCGGCTCCACCGCAAACTACCGGGAAATCCTGAAGGCAGGGCTTGATAAGGTTTTTATAAACTCCGTAAACGGCGTCAGCCACGACGGGGAGAATATACTTTATGCCGCTTTTCCGGACACCGACGGGGTTATAGTCATTTGCGGCACCGGCTCATCCTGTTTTTATAAGAAGGGCAATAATATTTTCCGCATTGGCGGGTATTCCCTCTTTGACCTGGAGGGCAACGGCTACGAAATGGGGAAAAAGGCTATCGCCCATGCCCTTAAGTGTGTCGACGGACGGGAAAAGCGGGGTGTTCTGTGCAGTCTGGTGGAAATTCAATGCGGCGGAAACTGCCTTGATAATCTGAAAAAGCTGCTTTCCCTGCCGGTAAAAGAGATTGCCTCCTTCGCCCCCCTGGTATTCAAGGCCGCCGCGGAAAATGACCGTTATGCCCAGAATATAATAAACTCCGTTGCGGAATATCTGGCCGAGTGTATTAACCACGCTTCAAAAACCTTTGACGGCATATGCCCCGTCTGTATAGCGGGCAGCATCGGCACCCACCCAATAACTCTTGAAAAGCTTAAACCCAAGCTTTTTGAAAAGGTGACCCTCACCACACTTACAAAAGAGCCGGTGGAGGGCGCAGTATATAAAGCAAAGCTGCTGTCGAAAACCCGTTAAAACAGTAAATATGCAAAAGCAAGCGGGGATGCCCGCTTGTTTTTCGGATTATGGAGAAAACCGTAAATCATTCACCATGAAAAGCCGCCCGGTAAAACGAGCGGCTTTTTATATCTTTTTTTATATTGTCAAATAATTTTTCCCTGCCTGAATCTGACGAAGGGAACGTCGTAATTCATTCCCCTGACCTCGTCCAGCCGGTATTTGCCAAGCAGAAACTTTACGACTTCAAGTCGGATTTTGTCGTGTTCCGTCATAATGATTTACCCTTAACCTTTCTTTTTATATTCCTCTTCAAGAATTCCGAAGCCCTTATGAACGTCCTGACCCAAAATATCCTGGGTTTTGACGAAATGATACCTTTCATGCAGCTTGTCGTGTACCTTAAGAAAGGCTTTTTTGCCGTACTTTTTTATAAACATTGCCTGGGCTTTGGCGGAGGCGGCTCCGTTGTTGTCAGAAACATAAAAACCTTTTTTACAGGTTTCCAGCTCGCCGCATTCATAACAGCCGTCAATTTGCTTTTCCCGGCAACAGTAAGCGTTGGGGCATTGTTTGTCCTCAAATTCCGTGGCATAGGAGCATACGTTGTAATTTGTCCTGCAACCGCCGCACCATTGCCCCAAAAAGCAGTGATTGCAGGAAAAGCCGCAGTACGCCACCGGGTCAATTCCTTTGCGGGCAAGCAGGCATAACCTGTTCTTTATCCGCCGCATGGCTTCGATATGCATTATCCAATGGCGGGAAAAGGGCATCAGAATAAGCCCCCTTATATCCTTACCGCACCAGTAATCGATAAGCCAGAAGGCATTTTTGTCCTTACTCACGCAACCGGATTCTTCCGGCTTTGCTTTATCGGAATCCGAAAACCGTCTTTTAAGCTGTTTGTATTCCAGCTTCGAAAGCATTGCGTTGGTTGAAAGCATAACTTCCTTGGCATAATCATACAAAGCCTTGATGTTAATCTGCTTTGAAAAATCCGCTATTTCCTGTCCGGAAAGCTCGTTGCCGGTGGTTTTTATCGGCGAACCGATTTTATCTAAAAAACCTCCGGATATAAGCATCTGTTCGTCATCGGAAATCAAAGTGCGGGCGACAATATCTTCAATACGGAAAATATGCCAAATCGAATAGACAAGGGTTTTGCTGTGATAGCCTTTGGCGTTTACAAAGGGCATCTGGTAAAAGGCTTCGGCGGGATAGCCGTTTATTATTTGGGTAACCTGAGCGAACATTTCCTCCCGGAATTGTATCAGCAGTTCTATTCCCTCTTTGTATGTAGCCTCTTTTGAAAGCAGGGTTTGAATCTGCCGGTTTTTTGCCGACCATTCCTTGTCCATTTTATTTCTCCTGTTTTATCAGTTCAATAATACCCCGGGGGTTTAGGACGTATAATCCTTCGTCGTTTATCCATATTGATAGGGTTATATGATACTTTTCCTTTATTGTAAATAATCAGTTAACTGTTTGTGTTGTATTTTTTATAACTTCGGTAAACAAAGGGCAGCGTTATATCGATGCTGCCTGGTTTTTATGGGGTTTGAGTTATACGGTTTCGGGGATTATTTCAGTCCCAGTAGTTTTAAACGGATTGATATATAATCCATTACGCCGGGGGCGGAACTGCCGGTAACGCAGGCGGCTTTTAATGCAACGCCCGTTAGCGGGGTTATGCCCAGTATATGAAGCCTTACCGAAATATAGTCAAGGGCGGAAAGATTTCCGTCGCAGTCCACATCCCCGGATACAAGCAGGGTTTTGGTCACATAGGTTTTGCCGCACCAGTTGAACTTCAATGTACAGCCGTTTGCCAGCTTTGAGCTGTCGGAAAGGAGTATGTTCTGTTTAGAGTAAACCTCCACATCCGCGTGTTTAAGGGCGTCTTTAAGATTCTTTACGGTTTTGCCGGCGGGGATGCTGGTTATATACCCGTCCGTCTCAGTAAGGGTGAGTCCGGTGGTGGCGAGGAATCCCCCCGCAACGTTTATATAGGAAGCGCCGCTGTAGCCTTCGATAATTTTTCCGGTTTCGCTGACACCCACACATTTATACCAACCGTTCACCGGTTCGCCGATAAGCAGTATCTTTGTTCCCTTGGCAAAGGAGCCTGTAACGGGGTTGTCCGTGCCCGGTCCTTTCCTCTGGTTAAGGGTGCCCGTGGTTACGCCCATCTGATAGGAGCTGGGCAGAATCGGGTCGGGGGGATCCGTAACGTCGGGCAGGGTGTCGCTTACAAAATTGCCGGTAAGGTTTATATAACTCTGATGGGTATAACCGGTTATCCAGACACCCGCTTCACCCCGTCCGTTCACCAGATACCAGCCGTCGGAGGTGGGCGAACCGAACAGCACAAGCTGTGTGTTCTTGGAAAAGGAGCCTATTACCGTTTTGCTTCCGCCGGCGGAGGAGGGTTCCCTGCGGCAGTTTACCGCTCCCGTGGTGACGCCGGTATAAAGGGTCACGCCGGGTGCGTGGGCATACACCACCAAAGTATCGGTCTTGGAACCGGCAGTGACGGTAATGGCCGCTCTGCCGGTTGACACTGCGGTAACAACCCCCGTCTGGCTTACCTGTACGGCGGTGGAGTTGGAGGTGTCGTATTTTATAGTATATCCGGTAGCGTTCGAGGGAGTTATTTGCGGTTTAAGAGTTACGCTTTTGCCGATTTCCAGGCTGATATTATCGGCTCCGATTTCAACCGAGTTGACGGGGCCGTCACTGCCGATTGTGTCATATCTGTAAAGTTCGTAGGTTTCTATGTAATTTATAATTGTGTCGGTGTATTCCGGGTTGTCGCAGTAGCCGGATTCCACGATATACAGCGCCGCAAGGCGGTAGTCGGTAAGCCCCCGGAGTTTTACATACCTGTCGTTGGTGTTGAGCAGCAGGCTGTGGTCGTCAACGCTTTCCTGCCAGGAGGAATAGACCCGGAAAAAGTTATTTTTATATTCTTCGGTATTAAAGAGTGCCGACCCTATGATTTCCTCGGCTTCTTCCAGACTGTTGTAAATAGTCTGATTCGCCCGGCAGTAGACCCTGCCCTTCCAGGTGTTATAGGCTTTTATTCCGAAAAGGTTGTTTCCCCTTACGGCAAGGTTGGATGTCCCCCACCCGGTTTCGTGGATAGCCTGGGCAATGGTGAAGGAAGCCAATATGCCGTTTTTACGCATATCCTCCCTTGCCATTTCCCCCACCACAGATATAAATCTGTCCTTATCCTCCGGTGACACGGATGCGGTGCTGCCCGTTATTACAAACAGGGGTAAAACCAATATTACTGCCAACAGTATCGAAATAGTCCTTATGTACCGCATTCTTATTTCTCCCGATGAATTATGTAAACAACGAATGATTTAATACACATTATGTTAATATATTTTACATGAAAGCTTATATAAAGTCAAGCTTTTTTAATAATATTATCAATTGTTCATATTCTTAGCCCGTTTTAGCGCTTCCCGGGAGGCAGCCCTTATGGTTTCGGTAACCTGAATTCCCCCCATTATGCGGGAAATTTCCTCGATTCTTTCTTCGAAATCCAGTTCCTTGACCCGGGTATAAGTCCTTCCCCCCTCTTCGGATTTCGACACCAGAAGGTGGGTGTCCGCAAGGCAGGCTATCTGGGGGGAGTGGGTGACGCAGAGTATCTGTATGTCAAGACCGGTGAGCTTTTTAAGCTTCAACCCCAACTTTTCGCTGGTTTTTCCCGAAATGCCGGTATCGATTTCGTCGAACACCACGGTCCGGATTTTATCGGTTTCGGCAAAGGCGGATTTAATTGAAAGCATTATCCTTGATAATTCCCCGCCGGAGGCGATTTTGGAAATGGGTCTGGGTTCCTCCCCCGGATTGGCCGAGATATTGAATTCGGCAAAATCGGTTCCCGTGGGGGAATAGGGGATTTTTTCAAATTTAGTAACAAAGGTTACCGAGGGCATATCCAGCCCGGCAAGATGCTCTTCGATTTCCCTTTCCAGGTTGTTTGCCGCTTCTTTTCTTTTTTTGGACAGGTCTTCCGCAAGGATACTCAGCCGTCCTTCCACCGCTTTCAGTTCGTTGATTTTGTCCTGTAATGCCTCGTCGCTGGAATCAAGAAGTTGCTTTTCGGATTTTAATTCCTTAAGCCTTTCGATTAACCCCTCTTCGTCGGTACGGTATTTCCGCTTCAGGCGGGAAATAACCGACAGCCTTTCTTCGATTTCGTCTATCCGCTCTTCGGGGGAATCGGTGTCGATAGTTATGCCGGACTTCAGCGAATCCGCAATATCCTTAATCTCATATGCCGCCGATTCCAGCCGGTTGACATAATCCGCAGCCCCCGTCAGCAGTCCCTCAAGTCGGCTCAGGGCGGCTGACGCTTTGTATATCCCGTCAAGGGCGCCGGAATTACCGTCAAGCCCGCTTAAGGCAGACTTCAGGTTTTCAAGGATTTTTTCATAATTTACAAGGATTTTCCGTTCCGATTCCAGCTTTTCCTCTTCCCCTTGGGAAAGGGCAGCCCCCTCCAGCTCGTTTATCTGAAAATCCAGCACATCAAGGCGTATAAGCTTGTCCTTGTTCAGTTTGTCAAGCCTGTCCGCTTCCTCCCCCAATAAAGTATATTCGCCGTAGGCTTTTGAATATTCGTCGAGTTCACCCTGGATTTTGGCATAGGCGTCAAGGAGGGTTAAATGAGCCTGAGGGTCGGATAAAGCTTGTGTATCTTGTTGACCGTGAATATTCACCAGCTTTGAAACCAGGCTTTTCAGCCGCGAAACCGGGATTGTCCGGCCGCCGGCTTTGCAGACGCTCCGTCCGTCGGAAGTAATCTTACGGGAAAGAGTAAGGGTGCCGTCGGATTCGGCAAATTCCGAATCCTCCCCCAGGAGGATGTCCTTTGTGTCAAAAACCCCCTCCACAAAGGCGTAATCCTCGCCGGTGCGGATAAGGCTTTTGTCCCCCCTGGCGCCGCAGAGGAGGGCAAGGGAGTCGATTATTATACTTTTCCCCCCGCCGGTTTCGCCGGTAAGAACGGTAAAGCCCCTGTTTATATCAATATTCAGTTTTTTAATAAGCGCCACATTTTCGATGTAAAGGGATAAAAGCATACCACGCCTACCAAAAACACCGGGCAAAGCCCCGTATTTTATTTTATTTTATCAGACTGAAGATGTATTCCTTTACCGCCTCGGCGGATTCCGGGGTTTTGGTTATGACGATAAGGGTGTCGTCGCCGGCTACCGTACCCACCACGCCGGTAATCCTCAGGGAATCAATTGCCGCCCCCGTGGCGGACCCCATGCCCGTATAGACATTCACCACCACTATATTCATGGCGGTGTCCACCGACTTGACCGCTTCCTTAAGTATGGTGGAAAAGCGGTTGTTCAGTTCGTCGGAGGTGTCGGGGCGGTGGACATATTTGTACTTCCCGTTACCGGTGGCAACCTTAATGATTTTCAGTTCCCTCATATCCCGGGAAACGGTGGCCTGAGTAGCAACGAAGCCCCTTTGGATAAGCCGGTTTCTGAGTTCCTCCTGGGTGTCGATGTCGTGTGCGGAAATTAGCCTTAAAATTTCGGTTTGTCTTTGGTTTTTCATGTAACCAACCGTCCTTTCCTGCCGGATTAATCCCTTTTTACTTATCTTCAAACTTGCGTGACAGGGTTTCGCAAAAGGTGTTTGATTTAAGCTTTATAAGACGGGTAACTTTGTCCGAACGTCTGATTTGAACTTCGTCGTTATAAAAAATTTCGGTCCGGTTCCTTCCGTCGGAGGTAAGATAAATATCGCCGTTGTATTTTGAGGAAACCTTAATTGTTATAAGCGAATCGGGGGAAAATATCATGGAATTCGCCCCGCAAAACCCGTGGGGGCAGACGGCGCAGGCGGCCATCAGCTCAAGGGAGGGGTCGATGATGGGCCCCCCCGCCGACATGGAATAGGCCGTCGAACCGGTGGGGGTGGATATAATTATCCCGTCGGCGCGGTAGGCGGCGGCTTTGGTGCAGCCGCAGTAAAGTTCCAGGTCAATAAGCTTGGTTATAATCCCCCTGCATACCACCACTTCGTTTAAAGATTCGCATTCGAATACGGTTTTGCCGTTTCTTATTACACCGGTATGAAGCATCATCCGGTTTTCAATATTATAGCAGCCGGCGAAAAATCCGTCAATAAGGTTTACTTCCCCGGATTCCAGTTCGTGCATATAGCCCAGTGTGCCCTGATTTATGCCGATTATGGGGGTGTTGGTTATGCTTGCCCAGCCGGCAACCGAAAGCATGGTGCCGTCGCCGCCTATGACAATCCCCAAATCACAGCCATCGGGGCTTAATTTAAAGGCATCCTCGGCAGATTCGGCGATATCGTATCCGCAGTTCCGGTTTTCAAGTATTGCTTTTATTTTTTCAAGGGTGTCCTTGGTTTTAGGCTTGTTCCGGTTGGGGAAGATTATTGCCCTCATTTATGTTTCTCCTTATGAAGTATGCTAAATATTCCCTGTTTCCGTCACCGCCGGAAATGGGGGAGTCGGTTATATCGACAAGTATAAAGCCGTTACGGCCTGACGCAGCTGTAATCTTTTCCTTAATCTGTTTTAAATAAACGCCTTTTTCGTCTTTGACTATACCTTTTTTCGAAACTTTTGACCTGTCAAGCTCAAACTGGGGCTTTATAAGGGTCACCATCTCCCCTCCCTCGGGGAGTATGTCTTTACATGCGGGATATATAAGGGTTTGGGAGATAAAGGAAACATCCATTACGATAAGGCTTATTTCGTCGCCGAAATCGGTTTTTTTAAGGAATCTGGCGTTGGTTTCTTCCGTATTTATAACCTTCGGGTTGCCTTTCAGCCTTTCATCAAGCTGGGAATGGCCGCAGTCGACGGCATACACCTTTCCTGCCCCCTTTTGCAGAAGGCAGTCGGTAAATCCGCCGGTGGAGGCGCCTATGTCAAGGCAGATCTGGTTATTAACGTTTATTCCGAAGGTTTCGATTGCTTTTTCAAGCTTGTATCCGCCCCTTGAAACATACCGGCTTTCGGGGTGTTCGACTTCGATTATACAGTCATCTTCAAACGATTGAGAAGGTTTCTGGCATAAAACCCCGTTTACCTTAACCCGCCCTTCCTTAATAAGGGAAGCGGCTTCGGTACGGCTTTTGGCATGATTCTGCTTTACAAGCAGTAAGTCAAGGCGGGTCATAGGGACATACACTCTTTATACAGGCTTTCGGCGTCAAACCCGAGCTGTTTGAACAAGGTCAGGTTTGAACCGTGGCCGGGGAGAAAGCTGTCAACGGCTTTGATAACCGTTTTTATTCCCGTTTCGCTGACAAAGGTTTCGGCTGTTCCGCCCTGCTTCATACCCTCCTCCGCAAACAGAACCGGCATATCCCCCACCAGGGGGACAAGGGTGTCGAAATCAAGAGGTTTTATACGGATAAGCCTGATAACCCTGGTGTTGTAACATTTTTCCGCCGCCGTTACCGCCTCGGCGGTAAGCCTGCCGTAGGTTATGATTACCCTTTCGGGTTTTCCAAAATCGGCGTAAGCCAAAGTTTCAAGGTTTATAAAACGGCTTCTGTCGTAGTCTGCCTGTCTGCCCTTGGGGTATCTTACCGCCGAAAGGCCGTTGTATCTTATGGCTTTGTTTATACAGATTTCCAGTTCCGGCAGGGAATCCGGAGAGTAAACAAGGGTTCCGGGTATTTTGTTTAACAACGCCGCATCGAATATACCGTGATGGGTTATGCCGTCGTCCCCCACCAGTCCCGCCCTGTCGATAAGGAGGGTGAGGCGTAAATTCTGCATTGCCGTGTCCTCGGCAAGCTGGTCGAAACACCGCTGCATGAAGGTGGAATACACCGCAAAGACCGGCTTAAGCCCCCCGGCGGAAAGACCGCTGCAGAAGGTGGCGGCGTGTTCTTCCGCAATTCCCACGTCGAAAAACCTGTCGGGATATGCCCCGGCGAAGCCCTCAAGACCGGTGCCGGCGGTCATGGCGGCGGTTACGGCGCAGATTTTATCATCGGTTTTTGCGATTTTTTCAAGGATTTTCCCCGCATTGTAGGAAAAGGTTTCCTCCTTGCCGTTGGAGACAATCCCCTTTTCGATGTCGAACTTTGACACCGAATGGTATTCGTCCGGCCTTTCTTCGGCGTGGACATAGCCCTTTCCCTTTTTGGTGTAGGCGTGGATGATACACACCCTATCCGACTTTTTAGCCTGTTCGAACACCGAAACCAGCTTGTCGATGTTGTTACCGTCAACGGGACCGTAGTAAAAAAAGCCCATATTTTCGAAAAAGTTTTCTTTTAAGACAATATGTTTAAGGAAATTCTTTATGTTTTTAAACGCCTTCACAAGGCTTTTGCCTATAAGGGGGATAGCTGAAACGCATTTTTCAAACCGGTTTTTAAAGTTGAAATATCTTTTGGATGTCCGCATGCGGGAAAAAATATTATCTATTGTCCCCACGTTGCGGGAAATCGCCATTTCGTTATCGTTAAGCACGATAATCAGGTTTAACTGCTTGTCGGTGCAGTTGTTCAGGGCTTCATAGGTCATGCCGTTGGTAAAGCCCCCGTCCCCCACAAGGGCGACGGTGAAGTACCTGTTGCCGTTGAGTTTGTCGGCGGTCGCAAGGCCGGTGGCGGCGGAAACCGCATTCCCCGAATGCCCCGAACCGAAGGGGTCGTGTATGCTTTCGCTCCGCTTGGTAAACCCCGACACACCTCCGTCGGAACGGAGTTTTTCAAACCCCTCCCTGCGTCCCGTAAGGAGTTTATGGGCATAGCTCTGGTGCCCCACGTCGAAGACAATTTTGTCGTCGGGGGAGGAAAACACCTTATGAAATGCCACAGTCAGTTCCACCGCCCCTAAATTGGAGGCAAGGTGACCCCCGTTTTTGGAAACGGAATTCAATATCTGCTGTCTTATTTCCCCGCAGAGAGTTTTAAGCTCTTTGGCACTTAAGGTCTTTACATCAGCGGGGGAGTGTATGTTTTCAAGTATCAATTTCTACTCCTGATGTTAGTAGTTTCTTTCGGAAAGATTATAGGCAAGTTTTTTCAGCCGGTCGGTTATTTCGGGCTTTCCCCCCAAAGCGTCAAGGGATTTTACCGCCTTGCCGGTAAGCTCAGCGCATTTTTTACGGGAATTTTCAATGCCGGCCAATGAGGGATAGGTTGCCTTGTTTTCGGTTATATCCTTGCCGGGGGTTTTCCCCAGCTTGGATTTTTCCCCTTCTATGTCAAGAATGTCGTCTTTTATCTGAAAAGCAAGCCCCAAATACAGACCGTATTCCTCGGCTGCTTTAATCCGATTGTCGCCGGCGTCCGCTGCGATACAGCCAAGCATACAGGCGGCCGAAATAAGGCAGGAGGTTTTTAAAATATGGAGTGTTTCAAGGGCATTTATGTCAATGTCAGTCTTGTCGCCGGAAATGTCCAGCATCTGACCGGCGGTCATTCCCTCGGCGCCGGTTTTGCCCGAAAGTACCTTTACGGCGGCGACGTTTTGTACTGGGGTGCAGTAGGGGTTGGTTGACGCCACCTCAAAGGCTTTGATAATTAGCCCGTCCCCGGCAAGGATTGCCCCCGCCTCGCCGAACACTTTGTGATTTGAGGGCTTTCCCCGGCGGAAGTCGTCGTTGTCCATGGCGGGAAGGTCGTCGTG
>LSQX01274872.1_pt1 | contig 64608 bp, 54 predicted proteins | sample 654561 | NCBI WGS metagenome assembly LSQX01 (sample SAMN04489861, study PRJNA283612) | anaerobic digester metagenome | isolation source: 4 biogas reactors fed with cattle manure at either 37C or 55C with and... | place: Denmark: Kongens Lyngby | collected 2014
CAGATACGCTGGATGTGTTCAAGTTTTATCTGGAAGCGGGTGTTCGCTACTGGTTTGGCTGTGAAAAAAATACTGACCGCCTCTATTATGGTCTTTATGACAATCCAAACCTGAGCGGTGTGCAGGTTGCGGGAGATTGGTGGGGCAATTTCAACTATATTCCCAGCAAGAGCGGTGTTTATTACCTGAAGATAAGTCATGATAATAGCACCTATACGCTGAAATATTCGCACCAGGGTTGGGATCCGTGGGATCCGATTGATAACACGGCTGAAGGAGCGACTCTGCTGGTTCCGACCACTGAAGAGCAACAGCATGGGCCGCACACGCTCAACGCTTCAGATACGCAGGATGTGTTCAAGTTCTATCTGGAAGCGGGAGTTCGCTACTGGTTTGGCTGTGAAAAAAATACTGACCGCCTCTATTATGATCTTTATGACAATCCGAGCCTGAGCAGTGGGAGGGTTGCGGGAGATTGGTGGGGCAATTTCAGCTATACTCCCGGCCAGAGCGGTGTCTATTATTTGAAGGTGACTCAGAGTGATAGCACTTACACGCTCAGGTGGAATGGCGGTTTGGGGGAGCGCTCGCCGGCGCCTCTGGACGTTGAGGCGACTCGGCAAGAGCAGAGTGCCATTACCGTGAGTTGGGAGGCCTTGCCTGACCTTTATTACCAGGTATATCGAAGTATTTACGAAAAGGGCACTAAGGAGCCACACAGCGATTGGATAATGTCTGACCACTTTGTCGATGACTCTGCAGCTTTTGAGACCGATTACTACTACTGGGTGCGTTCCGCTGCAGACGCAGAGGGGAGCGATGTCGGTAATTTCAGCGCCATTGCCGAGGGGTTCCGCCCAGCGACCTTTGCACCTCAGTTTTTGCATGAGCCGTGGTCACAGGTTTCCTACGAAGGGCAGAGAGTGGTCTTTGGGGCGGAAGTGATTGAGTACGCTGCCTACAGCTATAGTTGGCAATGGTTCAAGGATGGTGAGGCGATAGAAGGTGCTACAGAATCCATGTTGTTCTTGGAAAATGTTACCCTTGCCGATGCAGCCGGTTACTCCGTCAGTGTAAGTAACGAGCTTGGCACCACACTTTCATCTGAAGCGCGCCTGACACTGGTAGAGGTCCCTGAGACGATCTTCATTAACGCTTTGGACCAGCGTTTTTATCTGGATATGGAGCCTCCGCTTCTGACCTGGATCGCTCGGGATACCGAAGGTAATGACGTGACGGAGCGGATCACGGGAGAGCCGCTCCTGCATGTAGCCGAAGAGGCCTACAGCAGCCCGGGATACTACGAAATCAGTGTGCAGGCCGGCACCTTGAGCGGAGCTAACTATGTTTTGAGCGGCGCTTATTGGGTTACGGAAAAACCGCTCTATACTGTGAGCGCACACAATACGGTCCGTGTATTGAGTGTTGAAAACCCGCCCTTCAGCTATTGGGCTGTGGACCGCTCGGGCCGTGATGTCACTGCCGAGCTTGAAGGCGAGCCGACGCTCCTCTGCGTGGCCAATCTGCTGAGTCCGGCGGGCGAGTATCCGATTCATATTTGGGGCGGCTCACTAAACAGGGATCGAGCCGATTATCTCTTTGTGGACGGTATACTCACCGTTGTTGATACGGCGGATGCACCTATAATACTGGAGCAACCGGCTGACAGCTTCCCAATCGTGGGTCTGCCTTTCAGCCTGAATGTTGTTGCCGAAGGTGCTTTCCGCTATCAATGGTATAAAGATGGCGAGCCGATTACAGGCGCCACCGCTGATATACTGCCGTTCAATGCCGCCTACAAGGAGCAGAGCGGTATCTACACGGTGGAGGCAATCGGTTATGGCCGCACACTGAGCCGCGAGGCACGCGTTCTTGTGACCGATGCGCTCGAGGGCGAACTCGGTATCCCCGCAGGCAGCCTCTATGACTTCCCCGTTTTTGGTATCTGCCTTAATGGTGATTATGCATACCTGGCTTGCGGCATCAACGGTTTGCGAATTGTGAACGTGGCTGATCCATCCAACATATACGAGGTAGGGGCCTACATTCACGAGTTTGAGCCGGAAGTGGACGAGGAAGGCGAGCCGATTGAGCCTCCGCCGCCTATTGAATTCTATGATGTGGATGTCGTCGGTTTCATCGCCTGCACGGCTACAGGCAAGACTGGTTTAATGGTGTTGGATGTCAGTAACCCCTCAGAGCCGGTATTGGTGGCTTGGGATACAGGTGAGACCACCTATCAGGTTCGTCTGAGCGATCCCATTGAAACAGAGACTGAGGTTGATATCTATGCCTATAGTATCATTGACCACACTTCAAGCCTCAGGGTGAGGAGAATCAGGGTCGATGAATCGGGTTTTAGCTTCAGTTACATACGCGCTATTGGGACTGGTACCCGGGCAAATGATATCTACTTGAGAGCTGATCGGCTCTATCTGACACGGCTTGATGGGACGCTGTTGGTGTACGACATCGGCAGCACGCCTGATAATCCCAAGCAAATTAATAACATCTCTCTTTCTCAGGAATTATTGGCTGTTTATGCCACTGATCACTATCTTTTTGCAGCCTCCGGCAATGACGGCGTGAAGATATATCTTCTCGAGAAAGATGGGAGTCTCAAGCTGGTGAGCCAGGCACTGACCCCGGGTTATGCAGAGCTCTTGGGCGCCTACGGCAACAATCTCTATGTGGGCGATTCCTACGGAGGGTTGCAGGTGATCAGCCTTTTGGACCCTGCCGCCCCCAGATTGGTCGGCAACTATCCAAAGCTCACCGGAATAGCGGATATAGCAGTGGATAAAGGAGTCGTATTCACCACGGGTGAAAATGGATTCAAGCCGTGCGATAAGAGTCTCCAGACCGATACCATTCTGGTTCGCGCACTGGATGAAGGGAGAGCCTTTGGAGCGGATAACCCGACCTGGCGTTACTTCGTAACGGATGGCGTCGGCAACGACCTTTCCGATTACATCGTGGGTGACCCGCTCATCAGCTCTACCGCCATGGTGGATAGCCCCCCGGGCCAGTATCCAATATTCATCTCCGCCGGCAGTCTCTATTCGCCGGAATATCAGTTGACGTTTCAGAACGCGACACTGACGGTCTATGACATGGATGCTATCTCCTATAGCCTGATTATCCCCGAGGCGGTAGGCCGCCATGCTCTGGCCACGCTTTACGTGGAGTATGAAAACACAGGCACCTTGCCGATTACTTCGCCGGTTCTGATTGTGTACGGGACGGAAAAGGCGCTCATGACGCTGGATGCCTCAATCGTGACGGCCGGCTTCTGGACACCTAATAAACCGCAGGGCTTTAACGATACCATCGAGATATTGGCCAGCGGCCAGACTCCGGGTCTCCTGATGCCAGGAGAAAAGGGGAGAGTGCCGATCTATTACGCTGGCCTCCTGCAGCCCTGGAGCTGGGAGCCCAAGGTCGACTTTTATATTACGGTCATGGCCAGCAAAGATGATTACCCAATGAACTACGATGCGCTTTATCAGACGCTGGACTTTGGTCCAGAAGACCCTGTGGCGATAAGTGCTCTTTGGGATAACTTCAAGAAAAAGGTGGGACCAACTCGCGGCGACTATGTGAGTATGCTCAGCCGCAATGCCCAGGCTCTTTATGAGATGGGTATTACAGAAAACAGTGTCCATCGCCTGCTGGAATATGAGTTCTTGAAGGATGCCGGATTCTCGGTCGTTTCAAGCCTGGCTTCAAGCGTAGATATACAGGTACAGGCTCCGGTCTCCAACTTGCACTTCAGCCGAATATTCTTGCATGGGTTGTTGCCCAGCTACCGCCTCAATCTGGAAGCTGCCGGCAGCAGCGCTCTTGGAAGAGGCTGGGACCATAACTGGAATTACCGTCTGGTTCAGATAGAGAAGGGTGAAGCAATTGTCATCCGCACACCCGGTGGTGCTGAGCGCGTCTTCCAGCCTGACAGCCGTTATAGTAACCGTTATTTCTCGGCTCCGGGCGATTACGGCGTCTTGACAGCACAGTGGAACGGCTCTGCATTGCAGGAGTGCACACTGGTAGAGCCCAATGGCGACACATTGAAGTTTGACTCAGCAGGACTCCTGGTTCAGATGCTGGGGCCTGGCGGCAAGAGTGGCGTGGCGCTTAGTTACTCTGATGGCAGCCTGATGAAGCTTACTCACTCTGCCGGCCAGACGCTGAGCTTCTCCCGCGGTGGCGGTAAGTATAATGCGATTACCGCTATCACGGATCAGGATGGTCGCTCGGTGAGCTATACTTACACTGCCGATGGAGAGCAGATTGAATCATTCACTGATGAAGACGGGTTTGTTATCACTTACGGCTATAGCCGTAACAACAAGGTCAACAACTACATGCTCAAATCAACCCTTCATCGTGATGGTACCCAGTCTAACTATGCGTATGACGACTTGGGCCGCATTGCGAGCTTTACTCGTGCTGATGGCGAGCTGCCCTTGAGCTTTTCCTATGGCGATAACGGGCTGATCCATCAGGTCGATGCGCTGGGAGTGAATATGGCGTTTCGATTCAACGCGGATGGGCAGATTACTGTTGTTGGGAATCCTGATGGCACGATGCTGTTCAATGAGTATGATTCCCAAAAGAATCTGGTTCGTTACACTGACTTTCAGGGGAACCGTTTTAAGTTCAGCTACAAGAACGGACATGTGAGTCGGGTTGATCTGCCAACCTCTCATTGGACTCAGTACAGTTGGGAGGGTGGCCTGTTGAAGAGCTTTACTGACCCGAAGGGGGCCCTCACGCAGTTTGGCTATACGGATGGGAGACTTTCGAGCATTCGCTATGCGGATGGCACGGTTCAGAGTAATCAGTTTGATGAACAGAGCAACGTGAAGAAAGTAACCAACCGCCGCGGTGCCTCTGTTGATTTTGTGAGTGATGAGGATGGCCGCGTTTTAACCAAACTCTATGAAAATGGTGAGCGCCTGGAGTATAGCTATAGTGCAGATGGCAGAATGGCCACAGCAGCTTCCTATGACTCCGAAGGTAAAACCAAAGAGGTGATTCAGTTGGAATTCAACGAGCAAAGACTCTTGAGCAGTATTGCCCATGCCAATGGCCGCAAAATCAGCTATACCTACGATGAGCGCGGTTTCCGCCAATCCATGAGTGCTGGTGGGCGTACCGTAAAGTATGCTTACGATAAACTGGGGCGCCTGGCTCAGGTTCTGGAAGGCGAAGAAGAGCTGTTATTGGCCTCTTACGCCTATGACGCTGCGGGCAATCAGGTCGGCACCACGCTTGGCAACGGAGACCGGATACTCAACGTTTACGACGCTGAAGGTCATGTAAAGAGCATCACCGCTTACAACGCCGACGAAGAGATAACCTCTCAAATACAGTACACCTGGGATTTGGGACTAATGAAGACACAGACCCTGGCAGAAGGTCAGTGGAGCTACGAGTATGATGTGATGGGGCAGTTGGTTCAGGCCGAGTTTTATTCCTACACGCCGAGCATCCCAAGCTATACTCTGGAGTACTCTTACGACGCCGTGGGTAATAGAACTCAGTCGCGCCGCATAGACTCCAGTGGAACTCACATAATGGACTACACGGTGGATAATATGAACCGCTATACATCCATTAATGGAGAACAGCCGACCTATGACCTGGATGGCAATATGACTGGCTTCGACCAATGGGTCTACGAGTACGATGACGAGAACAGACTGCTGAGCGCTTCCAACGGCACAACTCATTATCAGTACGAGTACAGTATATTGGGATATCGTTCAGCCATGACCATGAATGGGGCTCGTACCGAATACCTGGTGGACCCCGTCGGGTTGGGCTGTGTGATTGCAGAGTATACGGCAGGGGCTCTTATACCCACCGTTCAGTACACTCAAGGCTTGCAAATGCTGAACAGGATCGCCGGTGACCAAAGCTGGTGGTATCACTATGACGGGATTGGTTCGACCTTGAACGTTACCGATGATATTGGAGCTACGGTTAATCACTACCTCTATGAGCCGTTTGGCACTGTGAGTTGGGCTTTAGAGACCATTCCCAATCCTTTCCGATTTGTGGGGGCCAATGGAGTGATGGATGACGATAATGGAATTCATTATATGCGTGCCCGCTACTACTCCGCCAGCTTGGGGCGTTTCTTCTCCGAAGACCCACTGGGAATGAGCTCTGGCGATCCGAACCTCTACAACTATGCGATGGGCAATCCTCTAATGCAGATTGATCCTTCAGGTGAAATTGTTCCTTTGGCGATAGCTGCCTGGGCAGGGGTAGGCGCTGTCACAGGTGGAGCCACTTACCTGATAAGCACTGGAATCACGGGTGAAAAGAGAAGCTTTGGTAAATTTATGGGAGCTGTAACTGCCGGAGCTTTTGGCGGAGCCGCTGCGCCTGTTGTGGCCGGAGCCGGACTCGCAACTGCCAGCGCCTATGGAACCGCTGTTGTAATCGGAGCGGGTTCTAATTCGCTTGGGCTCTTGGCCGCTAATGCCATAGACGGAACCAATGATACACTGGATGGTTCTTTGGCTTATGTGCTGATTCCCTCTATTCCCGGTGATAATGGCGGGCTGACTCAGGCCGGAGCTCAGATATTTGTTACTGGTCTCAGCAGCTCTGGGAGTACAGCCTCACCCCCAAGTAAGCCGAACCGAATCACTCAGAATATCGATAATATCATTGATGGCACCGGCGACGATGCTTGGATGAATGCGTCAACCCTGGGTGAACTCTATGGCTTTGGCAGAAGGGTTGCCAATTCAGTGGACCCGAATGAGAAGGATGGTCCGGGCGGTGTCGGCCCTCAAGGCTTCATACAGCCCACCATAACCTTCCCTTATACGGTCCGCTTTGAAAACTTGGAGGATGCCACTGCTCCTGCTCAAATAGTCACCATCAAAGACCAACTGGATACGAGCCTCAATGCAGCCACTTTTGTCTTCACTGAGTTCGGGTTTGGAGACCTTCGTATCTCACTCACCCCTGAGGATAACCCACGGGATTTCTATCGAGCTGTCCCCTATAGTTATGGCGACGTGGAGTTCATCGTGGAGATAGTGGGAACTGTTTCCGAGACCGGCTTAGTAGAGGTCGGCTTCTACAGTGCAGATGAAGACGGAATGCCGCTGCCGGTCGAAATCGGATTCCTGCCACCTGAAGATGGCACCGGCCTGGGTCAGGGTTTCTTCAGCTATATGGTTGATCCGCTTAAAGACTTGCCCACGGGAACTGAGATTCGAAATGTGGCGGCTATCACCTTCGATTATCAGAGCACGATCACGACTAATCAGAAGGATCCGCATGATCCTTCTCAGGGGACTGATCCGACGCTCGAATGCCTCTTGACGGTGGATGTGGCCAAGCCGACCTGCACGGTAAACCCATTACCGGAAATCCTGAAACAGACTGAAGTTGAGCTCTCCTGGACGGGAAGCGATATTGGTTCTGGCATTGCCAGCTACGATGTCTACGTGGCGACCAATAACCTTTCTCGTGCTTTCTGGAAGAACACCTCTGAAACAACGACTACATTCAGCGGCGAAGCCGGTCAAAGCTATGCTTTCTATGTGGTAGCGATTGACCAGGTGGGTAACCGCCAAGATTCACCAGAGACAACTCCGGCCAAGACAAGGGTGATTGCCAGTGAGCCGCATCTGGTTCTTACAGTGGAGTACCCCGATAAAATTCATCCTGATGAACCCTTTACCTACACATTGACGGTAAGCAACACAGGTACTGCCAGTGCCAAGAATGTGGTGCTCGAGGAGACCTTTGCTCAAGGGACCCTCTTCATCAGTGCGAACAACCCTCATGGTGAGGTGACACACACAGAGCGCAGCGCTCGCTTTGTGCTGGGTGAAGTAGAGCCAGATGAATCCCTGAGTGTAACTATTACGTTGCAAACGTCTCAGGTCGGTGAGGCTTACTCCTCCGTGACGCTGGAGAGTGATGCTGGGGCGATCAAACTGCCTAACTTCGTTCATTACCAGGTGGGGCCTTTCCTTGAACTCAGGTTTAAGAGTATTACACTGGATGGCCATATCGTGCAGATTCTGGTTGAAGGCACCTTGAAAAATGCCACCTACCGAATTGAGCAAAGCCAGGATGCCCGTAACTGGAGCCTTCTCTCTACGTATGTGGCTGAGGGTGAATTATTGAGCATCCATGATATCATCACTGAGGAGAATCGGTTCTATCGAGTAGTCAAAGAATAAAGGCTTCTTGAAGAATAACAACTAAGATTAGGCCGCTGAGATTTCACTCCCAGCGGCCTTCCCAATAAGATAAATCACTCTTTTAATTTTGCAATAAGAGGTGGAGTCTTAGAGGCGCTTTTGATGGGGAAGAAGGGAAGAAGCTAAATACATTTTCAAAATTTAGATGTATTTTTTATTCAAGCGGTATAGGCTATAGCTGAGACGCTGCTGCGAGTTCATCTTGGAAAAATCTGGAGTTCCGTCGGATTTCATTGGCCAGAGAGATGAACTGACAGAAGGTTCAACAGGGGTTGCTGGAGACTTAGTTGTTTCTGCCGGCTTTAACGCTTTTGAAAGGGCAGGGGAGGCAGAAAAAGAAGGAAGGGAAATGCTCCGACGGCTCCCTTGGGCGTCATAGCTCATTGATTGTTCTGTGAGTTGAATATCTCTTTCCAGAACCAGACGCGGTTTGATTCTTTTAGCATCTAAAACAGCATGGTATGCGTGAACAGCCTCTTCAGGACTGATAACTCCATCAGTGATGAGGCGCAGCATTTCAATAAAAGCCAGTTGGTGTTCAGCATTATTGATTTTTCGTCCAAAAAGCGCTACTCGAGCTCCATATTTTTGGGCATCGTGAATGAGCTTGAAGGCATCATAAGTGGTCCCTGCGCTCCCGCCCAAAACGCCTACAATGAGGTTGGGGTCGTACTGTACAAGCTCTTCCATGAAACGGGGGCCGTGATAAACTATCTTGAGAAATACCGGTCTGGCTGCCTCGGTAACTCCTGCCAAAGTTCGAACGATATTATCGTTAATAAAAGCGCCAAGCTGATCAGCTGGAATACCGGAGTTTACATTAGGATCAAAAACTTCCAGAAAATATCGAAATCTTTTTCGCTCTGCCTCTTCTCGAAACTCTTTAAACTCCAATAGAGCTTTGCGGTCACGCTCCAAGTCGTTCAGGTAGGTGATTGAATAGAGACCCAGGTTGGCACCAGGGAACTCTGCTGGATCCGCGGCAGGCTCACACTCCACCTTGCCACACTGGATATAGTCAATTGAGGCTGTGCGAAATGTTTTGGAGGGCTCCTTGACGTAACTACCATGGCGAATGGCCCAGACGTCACTGGTATCGTTAGCTCGGGCGGCTGGAGTAATAGGGGAGTTTTTAAAGAGACCTTCTTTAATAGTGAGCTGCTCATTGACACTGGCAGACATCAGCATGATATCCACCACCTTTTGGTCAACAATCTCACGGATAATCTCCAAATACTCAGGCAGGCTCCGATAGCCAAACTCTTCACGGGTCCAGACTTCAGGAGAGAACTGGGCAGGGATTGGGCCGGATTTTGCCAGGTACTTTCGGGAGCCTGTAGCCTGAATACCAAAAGCCATATCGGCATCCTTGGCATCGGCTATAATGAAAGCTTTAGATGAACGGTTTTTGCGAATTTCTCTAAGCTTTGAATCCAAGGATTTAAGCATAACGTCTTATTTGATTTTCGAAAAAGTTTCCTGTAGAGCGCGAGCCGAATTTTGCAATCCCAGCTTTTCACGAGGCCAAAGAGAGACTTCAACCTGTTCAAGCACTCCCTTGCGGCCAATAACAGTCGGGATGCTATAGCAAACGTTTTTAATACCATAAGCTCCCTGTTGGAGCGAAGAGACAGGCAGAATACACTGTTTATCCAACAAAATGGCATGAATGACTTCTCTTATAGAGATTGCTACAGCCCAGCCAGCTCCACCTTTTTTGGAGATTACTTCAGCGCCACTGCCGCGGGTGCGTTCAAAAAGCTTTGTTTGTAAGCCGTTACTCATTTGTGGCAGGCCTGTCAGAGGAAGACCATTGACACTGGCCGAAGACCAAATGGGGACCATAGAATCTCCATGCTCTCCAAGGATCAGAGCCTTGACCTGGCTAGTGGCCAGTTTCAACTCCTGAGCTATCAAGGAAGAAAAGCGGCTTGTATCCAGCATGGTGCCCAGACCAATCACTTGCTGCCAGGGCAGGCCAAGCTCCTGCATTGCCAGTTGGGTAAGGATATCTACGGGATTAGAGACTACGAAAATAATGGCATTTTCTTTAAAGCCTGCCGACTTGATTTTGGCTAAAATTTGCTGAAAAAGCGATACGTTTCGATTAATTAAATCCAAGCGTGATTCATCTGGCTTGCGGCGCAATCCTGCAGTAATTAGGAAGAGATCGCTGTTTGCAGCGGCAGCATAATCACCCGAGTAAATTTTTTGATCAGCACAGAGAGCAGCCCCATGCAGGAGGTCCAGTGCTTCGCCCTGGGCTGCAGACTGGTTGGCGTCCAGTAGTTGAATTTCAGAAACCAGCCCACTGCACTGTAAGGCAAAAGCTGCACATGCACCGACTCTACCCCCACCACCAATAACTGTGACTTTCATTTTTTAACGCTTTGGATGTTTAGTTTTTTATCTTATTAACGATCATCTCCGTAATCGTCTTAATCAATTCTTCCGCCTGGGGGTCTGCAGGTGTTGATTCATTGCTCTGGGGTGGAACCCCGCAGACAACACCAGGTTGCCACTCACTGTTATCGCAAAGTTCACACTCCTTCAGTTCATATCGGCGATCGGGAATGCCAAGTGATTGTTTAATCTTCAAAAGGTCTTGAACCTTATCGCGAGAGATGGTTTTCAGCTCAGTCCCCAGTTGGGTGGCAAAAACAATTGTTCGGCAATAGGCATCGACAATTTCCATCTTCCAATAGGCATCTTCAAGACTGGTGCCCCAGGTGACCACACCATGATTAGCCATTAAAATAGTGTTATGATGCTTAACTAAAGCGGCAACGCTTTTTCCCATTTCTATTGAGCCCGGCGTAGAGTAGTCAGCGATCGGAGCCTCACCCACCAGAATTTCCATTTCAGGAATCATGCAGGTAGGAGGCTGTACACGAGCCACAGCGAACGCAGTAGCATGAGGGGGGTGAGCATGAACACAGGAGATAGCTTTGGGCTGCGCTTTCATCATTTCCAGGTGCATCAAAATTTCGCTGGTTCGTTTTTTTACACCTGCTTTCTGGTTGCCGTCCAAGTCTACGAAACACATATCCTCGGGCTTCAAAAAACCTTTGGAAACCATGGTCGGTGTGCATAGAACCAGGTCCTGGGCCACGCGGACGGAGATGTTGCCTCCATTGCCATCCACATAGTCACGCTCCCAAAGCCGCCTGCCGATACCACAGATTTCTACTTTGAGCTGATTGATCTCTGGAGAATTAAAAAAAGATTCTATGTTTGTTATCTGGCGGGTGAGGGGACACTGAGCTGGTGTAGCAGATGAGGGTGAATTCGTTTTTACTACGGCGGCGGTACCGGCCGGCGTTGCCTTTAGAGCGCTCAGCATGTCTCTGGCTGAGGGGGTATAAAGCGCGTTTGCGGGGAGGCTGGAGGGGTCACCTCCATTAGCTAAGAGCTCAGAAATATCTCGACTGCTGATGACTTTTCTCATGATTCAAACGGACTATAAAAAACTTGATCAATAATGGCCGCATTAATTGCATCTATTGGTGTGGGGTCTTCAAAGGGAGCCGCGGCTTCAGCCCCTTCAACGTATGCTATAGTGTTTCCCAAGCCAGCACCCAGGTTGTCGTACACTACAGCGCTGGGTTCTGGTGAAAGAACTGGAGACTCCACCTCTTTGGAGAGAACGCTGATGCCTTGACGGTCGCTGGGGTTAACTATTAGCCAGCGGGCGCCTTTCAAGGCTGGCGTAGTAACGCTGAGGGTTACACGTCCTATGACTTTTCCCAATTTCATGGAGTCGTATCATCTAAAATACCAATAATGACATAACGGGCAGGACTACGCTTATCATCAACCTTGCTGCGTGCAGTCAATCCGTCGGAGGTGAGGTTTACCCGCTGATGCAATCCGGCTCCGAGCTGGTCTATGGCTACCAATGGGGCACCCAGAGGTTTTCCTTCAAAGGATTCTGGCTGACACAGTAACAGCCTTTGCCCGTGGAGGCTTTTGTGTTTCTGAGTGGCAACAACGTTTCCAACAATCCGGGCCAGTAGCATTCTAGTAAATCCTCAAGTTATCTACCATCACACAGCGGCGAATCCGGGTGAAAGTACGGGGCGTTGTAATTCCTTCACCTGTGGGTGTAGCAATTGAAAAACTGGAATATCCTTCACCGCCACTTCCCAGACCACAGAGTGAAGAGCCATTTTTAACAAAAAGAGTCGTATCTAAAGCACGGGCCATCGCCGTCATGTGGTTAACATTAAAGGAGTGAATAATCGCCGTATGCTTGTAACCGTGCTCAGCTTCCACTGCTTTCTGAATTCCTTCCTCGACATCCCGAACCTTCACCACGGGAATAAAGGGCATCATCTGCTCTTCCTGAACAAAAAGATGAGAAAAATCAGTCTCTCCAAAGAGCATAACACAGCCTTCTGGTGTACTGGCTCCTGCTACTTTAGCCAAAACGGAAGCATCGCGTCCGACCAGCTCTCTGTTAACAACTTTATGAGTGGAACAACCAACACCCTTGCCCGAGTCAACAAAAGCTTTAGAGGCCAACTGGTCGATTTGCGAGCTGGTCAGCTTAAAGGCGCCAGCTTGGGTCATCGCCTCCATAAAGCGATTGAAGATGCTCTCTACAACAAAAACTTCTTTCTCACCGATGCAAAGCAAGTTGTTGTCATAAGCTCCCCCAGTAATAATTCCCTCGGCTGCTTTAGGCAGGTTAGCCGTTTCATCTACAAGTACCGGAGGATTACCAGGGCCAGCGCAAACAGCTCGCTTACCGCTCTTCATCGCAGCACTGACAACCCCAGGGCCCCCGGTGACACACAGAAGTTTTACATAAGGGCTGGTTGCAATGGTTTGAAAGGATTCCAGAGTAGGGTGTTCCACGATGGAAACAAGGTTTTCGATCCCCAGCTTATGGAAAATAGCTTCGTTGATTATCCGAGTAGCCACGGTTGCACAGCGTGCAGCTCCAGGGTGAGGGTTAAAGACTACAGAGTTGCCGGCAGCAACCATGCTGATAACATTGCAGGCAAGCGTGGGAATAGAGTGGGTGCTGGGGGTGATAGCGCCGACCACACCAAATGGAGTGTATTCCTCCATGGTGATGCCATGGTCGCCGCTCATTCCATTGGGCTTTAGAAACTCTACGCCTGGCAGATTTTTGAGTCCCAAAAGCTTATCTATTTTATGATCCAGTCGTCCAATTTTTGTTTCTTCCAGCTCGATTTTTCCCCACTCAGCTGCATGGTCAGTGGTGAGCTGTTTTACGATATCGATAACCGCATTTCTTCCAGCTATTCCTTTGGCTTGAAGTTGTTTGTAAGCAGCTTCAGCAGCCGTGCAAGCTTCAGCAGCATCTTGGAATACACCATAGACGCGTTTGGCTGCACCGGCCGTTGAGTTGGATTTGCTGCTGGATGGGCTCACACCGTCCAGTCGGTTGAGCACCTGTTCGACAACTTCCCGAATCAGTGCTTCGTTTACTCCTGATCCATTACTCATATTCTACTAATTTTTTACTTTCTGGTTGTGTAGACTTTTTTGCCCAATATGTCTACAGTATCCACAATTCCAATTATCACAGCATCCACCGGTGCCTGCTTTAACCCCGGGGCAAGCCTGGCAGAGCTGCCCTGGCAGAAGAGCACTAACTCCCCCTCACCGGCACCCACTGAATCTACGGCAATAAACGTCGTATCCAGCTCTTTTAAAGAAGCAGGATTTTTGTTGTCAGCTACCACCGGCCGCAGCACAAGGAGCTTACGGCCCTCCATTGCGGAGTCTTTTTTGGTGGCCACGACAACCCCAACTACCTGGGCTAAATACATAGCCTAACGAGTTACGGCTGCAGCTGTTGTTTTGGGTGATTGAGGCAACACAACCTGGATGTCATCGTTGGGGCGTGCGATTACGTGAGCACTAATGACATCTCCACCAGTGGATTTTATGGCTGCGACACCAGCATCCACCGCAGCCTGTACGGCTGCTACATCTCCCAATACAACGGCTGTTACCATTGCGTTTCCAACCTGCTTCATCGGTCCGGCTAGTTCTACGTTAGCGGCCTTGAGCATTGCGTCCGTTCCTTGCACCAAAGCGACAAGTCCACGGGTTTCCAGCATTCCTATTGCTTGTGACATAAATACCTCAATAAGTTAACAGTTAGTTTAATAAAAAGCGTTTTACTTCCCTTGCAATGACTAACTCTTCATTGGTCGGGATTACAAAAATTTTGACAGCAGAGTCTGCAGCGCTGATTTCCGCTTCACCGGAAGATGTATCTGCAGAGTTCTTTTGTGCGTCGAGCTTTATCCCCAGATTTTCGAGATTTCTGCAGATAGCAGCGCGTAACAATGGGTTGTTTTCAGCTATTCCAGCAGTGAAAGCAATTGCATCCACCCCATTCATTTGGAGAATACAGGCTCCCAGCCAGTGCCGAGCCTGCCAAACCAGCACATCAATCGCCAACTGAGCGTTTTTGTCTCCCAAGGTGGCTTGCTCAGCAATCTCTCGCATGTCATTATATCCACACGAAAGACCTTTGAGCCCGGCTTCTTCACAAAGAGCTGGTTCAATTTCCTCCAAAGACAAGCCCTTTTGGCGCATCATGAACGGAATGGCAAAAGAATCCAAATCACCAACACGGTTGTTTTGTGGCAACCCCGATTGTGGGCTCATCCCCAAGCTGTTGCAGATGGCAACTCCGTTTAGAATTGCCGAGAGCGAAGAGCTGCCCCCCAGATGACATGACACCACGCGCAAATCCGGTTTTTCCACAGGGCTTGCTCCCTTGTTAACATAAAGCATCCGGGCTCGCTCGGCGACGTCGGCCCTGCCCAGCAGCTCAGCAGTTCTCTCTGCAATAAATTTGTGACTGGCACCGTGGAACCCCCAGCGTCTGACTCCCTCATCGTGCCATTCTTGGGGAACAGCATATCGAACAGCAGCTTCTGGGGCCCATTGATAAAAAGATGTTTCAAAAAGACCAACCATCGGCGTTGTTGGCATCCTTTTAGCAAAAAGTCGCACTCCAGTGATGTAAGGGGGATTATGTGCAGGTGCCATTTTGCAGTAGGCCTCCATTGCACTCAAGACCTCCTCGTTCATCTGAACGCAGCCAGTAACTCCGCGGGCAATAACGGGCTTAAAGCCCACTGCTGCCAAATCCTTTTCTCCTGAAATATGTCCGGCGCTCAACAGCTCTTCCAGACAGGAATTGATAGCTTTGGAGTAATCGCAAACGCGCTCAAAGCCACCACGTGCCAATAATTTTTCTTCTTCGCCACTACAATCGAAGAGGCGATATTTCAGAGAGGTAGACCCCAGATTAGCAACCAGTATTTTCACGGAGCTGCCAAGTGTATAAACTTCCGAAAAGAATTGTCAGTTACTGAATCCAAGTGCCAAGCATTTGCACGTCTTCATGCGGACGGGGAAAAACTTGCACGTTAATGACCTCACCTATCTGGGCAGCGGCTGCAGCGCCTGCATCGGTCGCTGCTTTAACAGCCGCTACGTCACCGCGAAACACCGCTGAAACATAGCCACTACCGATTTTTTCCCAACCAGTCATTTTGACATCTGCTGCTTTGAGAGCCGCGTCGCAGGCTTCCACTAGTGCGCAGAAACCCTTGGTTTCAATCATTCCTATAGCCAAATGTTGTGCCATATCTTATATTTTTTTAGTTACTTGATAAAAGCTTTAACAAGGTCATCGTGCGGCCTTGCTATTACGTGGGAGCTGACCAGCTCGCCCACCTTAGCCGCCGCTTTTGACCCAGCCTCAACGGCTGCCTTTACACTGCCCACGTCGCCTTTGACCATTACTGTGATCATGGCTCCGCCGATTGCGACTGTTTTTACCAGCGAAATACTCGCGGCTTTAGTCATCGCGTCAGCAGCTTCAACGCTGCCCACATAACCTTTGGTTTCCACCAATCCTAGCGCTTCGCTCATAGAATTATAATTTTTGTTTATAGATCGTTAAAATTAACAAATACGAATACCTCAATATTTCAGTATTTCACAAAAAGTCTTTTTATTCAAACCAGCAGCATTACCTTCATCTGTATCAATATGGACTTCCAGCTTAAATCCTTTGGTAACGCGGATCAATATGTTGTCCAGTGTGAGCCCGCAGGGACCATGAACTTTGAGCTTCATCTTGTCTCCATCTTTCACTCCGTAGAAGGCTGCGTCATCCTCCCCCAGATGCGCATGTCGCAATGCTCGAATAACGCCCTCTTGCATTTCAAAAAAACCGGCTGGCCCCATCAGCATACAACCCGGGGTCCCCGCAATATTCCCAGAGAGTCTGGCAGGAATTTCAAAACCCAGCGCAATAGCATCCGTATAAGCCAGCTCCACCTGATTAAAACTGCGGCAAGGACCCAAAATGCGTAAATTGGATATAACTCTACTACGAGGACCAATTAAAGTGAGGGTTTCTTTGGCTGCAAATTGTCCGTCCTGATAAAGATTCTTATGAATACTGAGCTGATAACCAGTGCCAAACAGTGCTTCTACGGCCTCTTGGGTAAGATGGCAGTGACGGGCGCTCACATTCACCACCAACGGGTTGGGTGCACTTGTAAACTCTGGCAAGCGCTTCCCCAGCTTCGCATAAACGAGTTCTCTGACCATCTTTTCAATCGTCAGTTTGTCGGGTAGTTGCGTTGGTTTAGCCATAAGCACGTGGGACAGTCTTCCAGAAAAAATGGAGCACGTCAATCATTTTTGCTTTTATTCTTGCAAATAATTTCAAATTCTTCCATGCTTGCTTCCATGCTTGCCGAAGAACGCCAGCAACGAATCAATGAGCATCTGAGGGAGAAAGAGTTTTGCACGCTGAAAGAACTCTCGGAAATGTTGAATGTTTCCGTTTCAACTGTAAGGCGCGATATTAACTTTTTAAAAACCACCGGAGTCCTCCGACGCACACACGGAGGAGCCCGTCTGAGTGAACAGGTGGAGATCGAAGGAACCCATCCTTTGGTTCCAAATGCTTCCGTTCGCTCGGAGCTAAAGGAGTGTATTGCCAGGTATTGCGCTTCGCTGATAGAGCCTGGCCAGACCGTAATCATGGATGGCGGTTCGACAGTATTCAGCGTTGCCCGGCATCTGGTGGTCAAACATCCTATTGTCATCACTAACTCTTTACCTATCAGTAATCTCTATTCTAACTACCGACAGGTGGAAGTGCATGTTACCGGTGGCGTGGTGTATCCACGCCTGGGCGTGCTCACAGGTCCCAATGCCGTAGAGGGATTCTCAAAAATACATGCAGATGTCGCTATCATGGGGGCCGGCGGTCTGGATGTGCAGGATGGTGTAACCAATACACATGCCCTTTTAATCGATATGCAACTGGCGATGATCAAAGCTGCCAGAAAAGTCATATTTTGTATGGATTCAACCAAGCTGGGGGCTAGATCTTTATTCTTTCTCTGTTCAGCAGACCAGGTTCAAACACTTGTAACCAATAGTGATGTGGACCCTGTTCTGGTGAAAGCTTTGAGAAAAAAAGGAGTGGATGTCCACCTCGTTCCCTGTTAATTAGCTTTCAAGCAGATAGCATGGCAGTAAAACAAAAAGTATGGGATTGGCTGATTGTTACCGCCTCTAATGACCTTCAGGCACAAGCTTATCATTCTCTGCTCAAAGCCAGAGAGAATTCTCCTCTGCTGGCCTGTTTTAAACGTTGGCAGGTGATTGCCGATCCCGAAGGGGTGCGAGTGGGAAGCGGAGGCAGTACGGTGCTTTGTTTGATGGAAGTTGCTTCCAAGCTGATCAAAGAGGCTCGCCATCCGATTGACTCATGGGAGAAATTGGAAGAAAGCATGAGCTCGCAGAGGGTTCTGATTATCCATGCCGGTGGAGATTCTCGCCGACTTCCAGCTTATGCTCCTTGTGGCAAGCTTTTTGTCCCGATTCCCACTGCCAGTGAAAAAGGGAATTTCGCAGCAGATTACCCTTTTTCTCTTTTTGATCGTCTGCTATCCAGTCTGACTCAGCTTCCTGCAGCCAGACACGGTGCAGGCCAGTATCTGGTGGTATCAGGGGATGCACTGCTTCTTTATGATCCCAGTGAAATCCGTTTTGATTTCCCAGGGATGACGGCAATTGGGGTGCTTAGACCGCTTAGTGAGTGCTTTAAACATGGTGTTTTTTCTGTGGGCAAAGATGGGCGAGTCCGCTTTTACTTGCAGAAGCCTGGGCTGGAGCTGATGGAATCCACTGGCGCACTTCAAAATTCTGGAGAAGGTTTGTTGGATGCAGGTTTAATGAGCTTTGATGCAAGTTTTTCCATAAAACTTATGCGCACTCTCAATGTAGAGCTAAGCCTTGAGGACGGAGCAAACTGGAACAACCGCTTTTTCTCCCTGACGATGGAGAAAGGCTTGGATTTCTACCGAGAGATTTGTTGTGCTTTAGGAAGCGAATCAAATTTTGAGTACTACCTTCAGTCTGTTCGGAAAAGTGGAAGTGACTGGCCCGAGCCCGATCTGAAAAACTTATATGCAGGGCTTAATGATTTGCCGCTTTATTGCCAAACCCTCCCTTGGTGCGATTTTCTCCACTTTGGCACAACCAGGCAATTGATATCTAGCGCCCGAAGTTTACTTGAGTGGAGCTCCGAAGCCAAAGAAGAGGTTAAACAGAAGTTTATTATCAATAGCTGGGTGCAAAACCCGGAGTTGGTTTCGGGTGAACGCTACTGGATAGAGGCCTGTCAGATAGAATGTTCTCTGTTTTTGGAAGGAGAAAATGTGCTGACAGGGCTTACAATTCAAAAGCCTCAAAAGTTTGCTCATGGTAGCTGTTTGGATATAAGTGCCGGCACTCAGCCTGATGGTAGTGTCTGCTGGTTTATTCGCCCTTATGGCATTCAAGATAGCTTTAAAGATAGCTTAAAAAGCTTGGGCACTTTTTGCAATCAACCACTGAGGGAGTGGCTGCTAAAATCTGGAATCAAGCCAGAGTGGCTTTGGGAAGATTTTGAGGATGAGGAAAAATGCACTTTGTGGAATGCCCGTCTCTTCCCAGCTGTAGAATGTCCGAGCGACTACCAACAATGGCTTTGGTATTACACTCCTGAAGAAGCATGTACGAATTCAGCCCTTGTTGAGCGCTTTCTCAGCACGCCCCGTTATGACTGTGCCCAAATGGCCCGGCTGGTTGATCTGGAAAAATTTCACACACGCCGCTTGAGTTTACTCCAAGCTGAAAAGGTTGCATGCCAAACAGATAGCTTAAAATGAAAAACAGTCTAAAAAAAATTCGAAGACTAAAGGCATGGACCTTAAAGGAGCTCTCTGAAAAATCAGGTGTTGCTTTATCAACCATAGGTAATTTTGAAACCGGCAGGACCAGGGTCAGTCCGAGGGTCTTAAAAAAGCTTTCGGCAGCCCTGCAGGTGCCGGCAAGCCAAATACTTTCAGACTCTCTGGAGTTCGAGCATGAGGGAGATTTTGCAGGCTTGCTTTATGATCGCAAAAAAAGTTTTTCACAAATCAGAGATATTCCGGTTGTTTCGTGGGCCAGAGCAGGGGAGGCCAATGACTTTGCGGACCTATGGACACAGATAGATGAGTCTATTCCCTTCAATTGTCGCGATGAAAATGCTTTTGCCCTCATCATAGAAGGGGACAGTATGGAGCCTCTTTTTCTGGAAGGGGATAGAGTTCTATTTTTGCCCAACTCAGAGCCTCGTAACGGAGACTTTGTGGTGGCTCGTTTTGCCGAAGACCATGGAGTCGTTTTTAAAAAGTTTAGACGCACAGGGAGTGACGGAAATACGATTGTTCTGGAAAGCTTGAATCCGGATTACCCAAATATGGAACGGCATGTATCGGAGTTTCGATTTATCTATCCGGCACTGGGTCAAATTCGTTTCTTACGCAGATAAAACAAACACGCTTCAAAATGACACTACAACGATTTGAGCAAATTACATCGCAGTATAGCTCCAAAAAGATCGCTATCGCTGGAGACTTCTGCCTGGATCGCTATTTTGAAATAGACCCGGCCCTGGAAGAAACATCACTTGAAACAGGACTGCCTGTTTACAATGTCATCCGTACTCGAGGCTACCCGGGAGGGGCGGGAACCGTAATGAATAATTTAGTTGCCCTGGAAGCCCAGGTTTTTCCACTCGGTGCCTGTGGAAGCGACCCAGAAGGCTGGCTGCTGACACAGTTGCTCACTCAGACTAAAGGCTGCAGCTTACAAGGTTGGTGTACTTCCACAACTGTATCCACCTTTACATACAACAAACCTCTTTTAATCCATCCCCAAAAAGCTCCTGTTGAGCTTAACCGGCTGGATATAAAAAACTGGCACTCAACGCCCGCTGGTTTACAGGAAAAAGTCATTACAGCCTTTAAAAACATTCTCCCTGATATCGATTTTTGCGTCTTAATGCAACAGGTGGATAGACCAGAAACTGGAATTCTTTGCGAGAAAGTTTTGCAGACCATATCCTCGCTCTGCAGAGAGCAGGAAGTTCCCTGTCTGGGTGACAGCAGACTGGGTTTAACTCATTTTCCAGCAATGATTTTTAAGATGAACCGCGATGAATTGGCTCTGCTTGCTAACCAGAATATGTCGAACCTGCAAAGTGTACGCCAGAGCGCTTTAACTATAGCGCAAAAGAATAAACATCCTGTATTTATCTCTCTTGCCGAAGAGGGAATTTGTGTTGCAAGCCCAGAAGGCGGCTTTTTTCATGAGCCTGCATTGGAGCTACCCGGGCCGATAGATGTTGTTGGCGCTGGTGACGCAGTGACTGCCAACCTGGCACTGGCCCTCTGTTGTGGAGCAACACTGCCTGAAGCTTTGAAGCTGGCGATGTGGGCAGCAGCCATTGTGGTGCATAAGCTTGGCACCACAGGCACTGCCAGTGTGAAAGAACTATTGGATATTGCACAAGACTCTGGAATGCTTTGAGGCTATCAGCTCTTTTCGTTCTTTATTTTTCAGCCTCTTGACGTATTCTCAAAGGGGTCGGTATGGAAAAACGGTCAGAAAATTATTTAGCTCTGGGACGCAAGGTTTTTGAAACTGAAATAGAAGCGTTGCAATCTTTGTCTAATGAACTTGGAGAGGGTTTTACCACTGCAATAGAGTGGTGCATTGACACCCTTACACAACGTAACAAGCTTATTTTAACGGGAATTGGGAAGTCAGGTAATGTGTGCCGCAAAGTAGCGGCAACTCTCACCAGCACTGGCTCGGTTTGTGTATTGATGGACAGTGTGGATGCCATGCATGGAGACTTGGGGCTGGTCAATGATGGCGATTTGGTTTTTATTTTTAGTTATTCAGGGGAGTCGGGAGAGCTGATAAATCTTTTGCCGGCCCTGAAACGTTTCAGTATTAAGACGGTAGCTGTCACCGGCAATCTACACTCTTCTCTGGCCAAACACACTGATTTGGTTTTGCCTGTGCGAATTCACCGTGAAGCCTGCCCTTTTAATCTGGCACCGACCTGTAGCTCCACTGCGATGATGGTGATGGGTGACGCCCTGGCCATGACCATTTTACAAGCCAGAGGCTTTAGTCGTAACGACTATGCCAAGCTTCACCCTTCAGGAGCCATAGGGCGCTCCCTTCTTTTAAAAGCCAAAGAGATCATGAGGACTGGCGAACGACACCCTGTTCTCTTGGAAGACTGTACTGTCAAAGAAGGAATTTTGAAAATGACTGAGGCCAAGGCAGGTTCTCTTTCGATCGTAAACAAAGAGGGAAAATTAGTGGGGATTTTTGCCGATGGTGACTTGCGCCGCCACATGGCACGGGATGAACAGATTTTGAGGCGAATTCTTAAAGACGTTATGACTCCAAACCCAATTGTTATTCAAGAGAATGCACTTGCTGCTGAGGCGCTCAGAATATTTAACGAAAAAAATATCGATGATCTCATTGTTGTTAATGAGTTTAACGAGCCCAAAGGCTTGATCGACAGTCAAGACCTGCCCAAGATAAAAATGATGTAACCATCCAGCAACCTGAAAAACAAGTATGATGAAGTCCTATAAAGAGCTATGGCCACTGGAGGCGGGAACCACTTTTTTAAACCACGGTTCTTTTGGTGCCTGCCCAACTGCCATTATCAAAAGACAAAGTGAAATGCTTAAAGAACTGGAAGCAAATCCGATGGATTTTCTTCATCGTACTTTAGAAGCTCGCATGGACGCAGCACGCCAAAAATTGGCTGATTTTGTTGGTTGCAGCTATGAAAATCTGGCATTTGTCCCTAATGCCACTTCAGGCGTTAATGCCGTCCTCCAATCCATTTCTTTCAATAAGACTGATGAGGTCATTGTTACCAACCATGAGTATAATGCCTGTAGAAATGCTCTTAACTTTGTGGCGCAGCAGCACGGCTTTAAGGTAGTCGAAGTTCAGATACCCTATCCACTCCAAAGAGCAGAAGAAGCCATTAATCCTATACTGGAAGCGATTACTCCCAGAACGCGTCTGCTTCTCCTGGACCACATTACCAGCGCCACCGGCTTCATTATGCCTGTTGAAAGGATCATCCAAGAGTGCAATAAGCGGGGGATAGAGACTTTAATAGATGGAGCCCATGGGCCGGGAATGCTGGAGCTGCACCTGGACAAACTGGGTGCAACTTATTATACCGGCAACTGTCACAAGTGGATGTGTACCCCTAAAGGCTCGGCCCTCCTTTATGTCCACCCTGAAAAAATTAAAAATATTCATCCTACGGTTATTAGCCACGGATACAATACAGTACGCAAAGATCGCTCTAAGTTTTTAATTCAGTTTGGTTGGACTGGTACGGTTTGTCCTACTCCCTGGCTTTGCATTCCAGAAACGATAGACTACCTGGAGCGGGTTATTCCCGGCGGCTGGCCGCTTATTAGGGAGCGCAATCATCGTCTGGCTTTGCTGGGACGCGACCTGATTTGCCAGGCCTTGAACGTAAAGGTACCTTGTCCGGATGAATTTCACGGCAGCATGGTTACCATCCCGATAGCTCCTGATCCTTTGGAGCGTCCACCCGCTTTACCCAGGTTTGAAGCCCTGCTACAAAATGAACTCTGGGTTCAACACAAAATAGAGGTGCCGATTTTTTTCTGGCCTGATTTGAAAACCCGACATGTACGCATTAGCGCCCAACTCTATAACTCTATAGAAGACTACCAGGTACTTGCCGATGCCCTGGTGGAAGAGCTGGCTAAAGAGCAAAGTTAATCATCCAGCGGTTTTGGGAAAAGGGGCGTAGCAACATAATGCTTTTCACCACTGCTATCCAGATAACCAATACGCCCCACTGCTCCTGAATGTTTTTTCAAAAAACTCATTCCCTTCTTTTCTCCCATGAGGCATAGAACAGTCCCCAAAGCATCGCTATAAGTGGCCTGCTTGTGCATAACAGTGGCGCCTATTCTTTGAGTAAGACCCAGCCCGGTTTTGGGGTCTACAATGTGTGAGTAGCGTTTTCCCTCTATCCAAATAAACTGGTTTACATCTCCGCTGGTGGAAACAGCCGCATTTTTGAGAGAAATAATGTAGGTTCCAGCGTCTGGGTCTTCATTGGATTCTGTCAGAGTTTCGATTTGTATTCTCCAGCCTTCTCTCCCCGGTGGAGGATTGCTCACAGCAATATCACCACTGGCCGCCACCAGAGCGCTATGCACACCATACTCGTGAAGGATTTCTAAAGCGCAATCCGAGGCATAGCCTTTGCCAATTCCTCCCAAATCCAAACGCATTCCAGACTGTTTAAGTTTTCCGGATTTTTTCCGTTTATTCAAAATAAGCTTTTGATAACCAGAGCGAGATTTGGCATCCGTCAAGTCTTCCTGGCTTGGGAGTTGTCGGATTTTTCTGCTCGTACGCCAGAGTTGAGTTAAGGGCCCCAGTGTAGGATCGAATATCCCATCCGTTTGTTTAGCCAGCTCCTTTGAAATCCAGAGCACTTTAAAGAGATCATCGCTCAGAGGTATCTCAGAACCTGCTGGAGCTGAAGCAAAATGACTCAGTTCACTCTCCGGATCGTAATCACTCAAGATTTTATTGAGCTTTGCAATACGTTTAAAGGCTGCTTCAGCAGCCTGATCTGCCAAAGCTTCAGTTTCGTGATAAAGGATAATGCTGAAAACAACTCCCATGTGTGGCTCTGCATATTCAAAGCGTTCCAAATTCAGCTGCTCTGCCTGGGTGAGAGATACTCTTTTTGAAGCATGTGGTTGTGATGAATGTTTGCAGGATGAAAGAGAGAGAGTCAGCAAACAGACGGCTAGTAACAAGTATATATTTTTAAATTTAAATTTCATTTTAACCTCGATAAGAACAACAAGATGTCGATGTTTCTGAGATAATAATTTCGCTTAAAAGAGGAAGCTCTGGTTTCAATCGTTCCCATATCCATTTGGCTATATTTTCACTGGTGGGATTTTCCAGCCCGGGAATTTCATTAAGGTAACTGTGGTCCAGAGTTTCCAAAATAGGCTGTAATGGATTTTTAATGGTACCAAAATCCATCACCCAGCCATGCTCTATATCAGCATCACCGGTAATAATGACCTCCAAGCGATAACTATGCCCATGCAAGCGTCCGCATTTGTGTCCTTCAGGAACATGCGGAAGCCGATGAGCGGCTTCAAAAGTAAAGATTTTACTTAATTTATGCATTATAAGCTCTTTCCCAAAAAGATTTATAAGTGAGTTCGTTAAGGCCAGCCATGCCTCCTTCTCGAAAAATACAAGGGCGGTGCATAACACCAACTGTGCAAATTCTGGGCACACCCCAAAAAGCCAGCTGGCGTGCGGCAGGGGCAGACTCTTCGGGAGTCAAGGCAAGGCCCACGCAGGCAATTTTGTTACGGTATGGTTCAGCTACATGGAGCAGCTCTTCAAGCGAAGGGACCGGTTTAACAAAAACAAAACGGTTTCCCAGTGTGACTGAAAACTGAGGCTCAACCTCAAAGATAACGGTGCACCCCGGCGAAACATCGCTCCCGTTCTCAAAGACGAGGGTCTCTGGGCTTAACTTGGCCCTCATTTGATAAGCGTTTCGATAAAGATTAATTTTCCGAATACTCTCCTTATCATAATGTGCCTGTGGAAACTCTACGTTTAAGTCAGAGAGCTCCTCCAGTAGTTGTTCAGCTATTTTTTCGGCATTCCTTTCGCCCGTATCTTGCACAAAAATAACGTGTGGCGCATGAGGGTAGAGTTGATCCCATGCGGTGACATCGTTAGCCAGGTTACGAATTAAGCGCCCCAAGCCATTTTGTCTGATATATTCATGGCTCACCCAGGCAAAACCAAAATTTCGATCCTGTTTGAGCGGAGCCCTTAAATCATAGTCCCAGGCTCTAAAGTGTTCGCATCCACGCATCAGTGCATCCATGTGGGGGGCCATGCGCGCCTCTTCAATTACTTCAATGCAAGATGCAGCCTTGCTGTCGATTCGATAGATGGAATGCGCTAAAAGCCGGGCTATCTCCAAAGTTTCTTCTGAGCAAACAATCCATTGACTTGTTTTGGCTAACAAGCACTTTACCATAAAAACAACCAGTTGGGAGGGAACACACTGTTGATATTGGGCGCCTACCAGGCGGAAACTAAAATGATGAGAAGAGTGAGCGGGGGCCTCTTCGCTTTGCAAATGCCGATGCCACCCATCCAAAGCTCTTTCATTCCCCAGTTCAATTCGGAGAAGCTGGTAAATTCGTTCACGTGTAAGAGTGCGAAACACTTCATCCAGACCATGGGAAAATATTTCTCGGGAAAAACGAATCTTCCCTCCGCAGTGCCCCAAAAGCTCACAGCGGTATGGAAACATTTCATCCATCCAAAGTTGGGTCAGGTTTTCAATTAAAGTTACTTGATGTTCGATTGTGCGTGGGTGGAGATACGTTTCTGCATTTTGTTGTAGTGTGGCAATAGCTTCCTGGACCATGTTTGAAGACAAAGTTGCTTCTGATGGCATATCACACAGAAAGTAGTTGGGTCTCTGTTCGTAGTGCATAAGGCAGCCCTCTTAGTTTCTCACTTTTCTTGATTATTTATATTTTCTGGAGCGGGAAGGAAGAAATCAAAGTCTTCGTCCCTCTTACAAATCAATTTTCCATCCACCAGCTTCAGCTCAGCAACTTGAATTGAAGAGCGGCGCAGACTGTAGGGGAGCACTCCATTTTTATCCAACTTGCCTGCTAAATGCGTTTCTCGGCCCGGGTGTGTAAAATAAAAAACATAGGCTCTTTCCTCTTTTCCCAGGCGGTCTTTTACGACCAATACATCTCCGTGAGCTCCTGAGGGTTTGTCTTCAGCTCTTTTAGCGGGTTGGTCCAGGATAAGCCCTCGTTTATCCCAGGTTTTACAGTCATCGGAGCAGTAAACTCTCATGCCACGCCACTCATCAGTCAGCATCCAGTAGGAGCCTTGGAACCGGAAGACCTTTGGCCCTTCATGTCCTGCTCCACCAATGGCGGGCACTTCTTCCACCTTCCAAGAAAAAAGGTCCTCGCTTTCAGCCGTCATGGTGACACTTCCTCTGTTTTCATCCTTATACCAAATCCTCCACTTTCCATCGGGCATTTGGCATAAGGTGGCATCAATCACGCTGGGAGAATCAATTTGAAGGAAGCCATAAAAATCCCAATCCCAGAGGTTAGTGGAAGTATAATGAGCTAGACGTTTTTCTCCGCCCCAGTGGCTGTATGCCCCCTGAATGTAGGCTACAAAAAGGTGATATTGCCCTTGGTGATAAACTATATCCGGTGCCCAAAAAGTGTTTCTTCCCCGTTCGATGTTCAGGTCTAAAGTGCCACGGTAGGCCCAGGTTTTTCCATTGTCCTTGGAGGAAGCCACACCAATATCGCATCCATAACAATAGGCCACGTCTGGCACCTCTTGGTTGGCTCGCCGGGCTGTATAGAGCATCCACCAACTTTTTTCAGCCCGATTCCAAACCAGGGCGGGGTCAGCAGCACCATCGTATATCGGATCCCGATAAAGGGGGGCAGGGGCTGGCGTAAAAGTCTCAGCTCCTTGGGTGATACACAAAAGGAGTAATAGAGAAAGAAAACTGAACGCCATAGAAATTCTGCTTCTGGTTAACTTGTTCGTTTTCATAATGGTCACGCCGTCACGCCTTATATATATTCTTCCTGTTGAGAAGCTCTGGCATAGTATAACAAAAATGGTTAAATAAAAAAGCTTAGAAAAAGACGAGCCTCTTCAAAGAAAACAGCTTGGCAAGAATACAAAAAATTTATTTATCGAGATTGTCGGCTTCCGGATTCATCTCCCAAAGGAAAGAGCAATACTCGCATAAAACTGTTTCACCGTCTCGGATCATAACCCTCCAGGCGCTGATGCCCTCCACTTGCAAAAATATCTCTTCTGGGATAGTGATTTTTTTCCATTTGCTCCAAATGGATCTTTTCGAGGGAAGCTTCTCAGAAAAACTAACCGTCTTCTCGCTTTGCTTGGTTCCCCGTATTTCGATGGAAATATTTAAGTTTTCGATGTTGGCAGTGGTGTTCCTCCACAAGACATCAAAGCGAACTGTAGAGCACTTCTGGGGAGTTGTTTTTAATAAAGCTTGATAGCGGTCGCGCTCAAACAGACTTGGACTGAGCGTGTGGCGGCCCTCTTTATCCAGATAGTGAGGTAGAACTTTGTAAACCTTTACTGAGCCCGCGTTAGCCGGCAAGGCCAGAAACAGGACGATTAAGAAAACTGCGTAAAAATGCCAAGCTTTTGTTTTCATCTATTTTACTCCTAAAAGTGGTGGGAGGCTGAAAACAGCCTCAATCTGCCGCTGTATCTCTTCAGCAGCGGCTCTGGGGTTTTTAGCGGCTCGAATAGGCCTGCCAATGACTACATAGTCGGCTCCATTGGAAAAAGCATCCTGGACTGTGACTACACGCTTTTGGTCATCTTTGGGCCAGGCGTTGGAAGCAGGGCGAATCCCAGGTGTGATCACCAAAAGCTTTTCATCCAAACTCTCGCGCAGCTCTCTGACTTCCAGTCCGCTGGATATGACGCCGTCGCAGCCCAGAGAGAGCGCTCGCCGAGCCCTTGAAAGGACCAGCTGATGAACGTCACAGTTAAACCCTAGGTCCGTCATATCTCCTTTATCCAGGCTGGTCAGCACAGTCACTGCAAGAATTTTGGTATTGCCTTTAACTGAAGCCGCAGCGCTCATGATATCGTCATTGCCATGGACAGTAGCGAAGTCGACATTGCGAATTTGGAGTTGTTCAACCGCATTTTTTACAGTTTCTGGAACATCGAAGAGCTTTAAATCTACAAAAATCTTTTTCTGTAACTTTTGCAGTTTCTCGATAAGTTGAAAATACCCCCCAGTCATGAACAACTGCAGACCCAGCTTGTAAAAGCTAACCGAGTCACCCAAGGATTCTATTAATGACTCAGCTTCTTCGGTGCTCGGCACATCCAAGGCAAAGATTAAACGCTCTTTTGGGGGAATATCTTTAGAAGAGATAAAGCTTTTCATTCGTAATGGTCCTCACTCCCATGGCAGGGAAGGCAGTTCATCTTGGCGCTGACTCTGACTACTGGTCCTTCAGGGCCGTGGCAGTCCAGGCATCTCTGATTCTCATTGTGGTGTAAGCCAATATCTGCAAGGCCACCCTCTGCATAGCGATTCAAAATGTGAGCTGCCATCGCAGCAATGTCTGCGGTGAGCCTTTTACAGCGATCAGATCTAAACTTTGAAAAAGGCGATTTTCTTGATTTTTGGCACCAGACTGTTTGAGAAATATGGCAAAGGACTGAGCCGGCAACAGACTGAGGCATTGGCTCGAACTTGGAGTTTTCAGGCCTAAATACAGGAAGCTCTGCCGACTCATAAAAGCTGCAGAGCTCTGCAATCAATGCGTCGAGCGTAGACTTCTCTTTTATAAAAAGGCCAAACATCGCAGCTGCGCCGTTGATGGCTCCACACAAAGTACCCTGACCACCCAGGCCACTGTGACCGTATTTCATCATGTGGCAGGGAAAATTCCGAAGCGCTCTGCTCAGGCCAGGGTTGGTATTCGCGACCGCCTCAGACATTGATGTGGACAATGCCTTGAAAGAGGCATACATACAGCTGCCTTCTTCATAAAATTCATAAGCACGAACGGCTACCTCTTCCGGATTGAGCTGGACGTGACACCATTGGATGTGCTCAGCCTGATTGTTTATATCGTTACCTTGTGGAGAAGCTCCTACAGGAGGCATAAATTTGCCGGCAAGATAGGCACCAACAGCCAGCCCTGTCGTACCAATAGCTTTTCTGCGTGATATTTTCTTCATACGATGCCACGCTTCCTGAAAGGAAACGCTCAATAGCGAAAAGATAGCACAGGATGCGGCTCTTGGCACCCTCTAATTCATAGAAACTGCTTTCCAAGAGGAGTGTTTTTAGCATTCTTATGGGCTATTCTTAAATTTCGTATGAGACCAGCGCGGCGGGCCCTTGCCAAGGCACTGGAAGAAAAATATTCCTTAAATTTATTTTCGCTCATTTGCTCCAGCTTTTTCAGAGAAAGCGGAAGCTCAGAAATATGCACTGAAGGCTTTGCTTCACAAGATACAACTTCATTCCAGGGACAGGCTTCCAGGCAGCGGTCACAGCCAAAAAACTTAGTTCCCATCGCCGCATGGTACTCTTCTGGAATATCTTGACGATATTCTATTGTCATATAAGAAAGACACTTGCGCGAATCCAATACCCAAGGCGCTCTCAAAGCTCCCGTGGGGCACGCTTCCAGGCACTTTTGACAGCTTCCGCACAGGTTAACTGCAGGGGCATCGGCATCCATTTGCAGCGTGGTTAAGATTTCTGCAAGGAAAAACCAGTTTCCCAGTGTTTTGCTGACAAGGCTGTTGTGCTTGCCGATGAAACCGAGACCTGCCCTCTGTGCAAGGTCGCGTTCTAGTAGTGGACCGGAATCTAAAAAACAGAGTGATTTTGAGGGTGGAGAGCTCAGAGAACTAACAAAGTGAGCGAGCTCTTCCAAAGGAGCTTTTAATGTTTTGTGATAATCTGGCACCCGAGCATATCGAGCAACACAAGACTCCAAAGAACCCTCTTGCGCTTCACCCGTATAGTAGCTTTTAGCCAAACATATAATGGTTTTGGCTCCTGGAAGAATTTTTTCTGGATTTAATCTGAGCTCGACACTTTTCTCTCTTGCTATCCATTTCATTTCCGCATGGAAAGAGTTATCGAGCCATTTCAGAAACCGCTCTCCGCTCTCTGGGGATGCTGAGGTTGTGAAACGGCAATCGTCAAAGCCAAGGCTCAGTGCCTTGTGTCTGATTTTCTCCCTGGTCTCTTGCACTGGAAATCATGCGGGATTTGGAATAGTTTAGTAAAATCTGGAAAACAATCTGGCTGATACTCCGCCCCTGAGCCATCACTTCCATGTCTGCTGTTCGGTAAACAGGGAGTCGCTCTTTTAGCAGGCTTCGAATTTGCTTCAGGGGGTTCTGAGTTTGCAGTAAGGGACGGTTTTTGTTTTGCTTGACCCTTTGATATATTAAAGTGGCCGGTAAACAGAGATGGACGATAAAAGAGTTCTTTTTGAGAATTTTCAAATATTCAGAGTTTGCGCCCAAGCCACCGCCAGTGGCGATAACACAACTTTCCAGATGCGGAAAAATGTTTAAAGCCAACTCTTTTTCCAAGGAACGAAAACCTTTTTCACCATGGTGTTTGAATATTTCAGGGATCGAGCAGCCAGTCTGTTCGCAAATGGCCTGATCAGTGTCAAGAAACTGGTAGTTTAGCTCGGAAGCCAGAGAGCGGCCACAGGTGCTTTTGCCTACCCCCATAAATCCAATAAGGGCTATATTTGAAAAGGTTCTATGTTCTGGGGCAATCTCTTGCATTGTTTAGTCAGAGTTCAGTTTTTTTGCCAAGTCAATGGCAGCCAGCATGGAGCCTGGAGAGGCAATTCCTTTGCCGGCAATATCAAACGCTGTTCCATGATCAGGAGAAACACGTATAAAAGGCAAGCCTAAAGTCCAGTTGACACCAGAGTCAAAAGCAACCATCTTGAGGGCAGGCAATGCTTGATCGTGATACATGGAAACCACAGCATCAAACTCTCCCAACCACGCCTTTCTAAGGAGAACATCTGCAGAAACAGGGCCACTCACATCCAGTCCATCCTGTAGGCACCTGGCAACAGCAGGCTCAATAAAAAGAGCTTCTTCGTTGCCCATCTTACCGCCTTCGCCACAATGCGGGTTCAAACCCGATACACCTATTCTATTGCGCTTAAGTTTTAAGCGTTTGCAGGCATCCGAGGCAAGGCGGATTGCATTTTCTACCTTTGAAATGGTTAGAGAGGATGCTACTCGGGAAAGAGGTAAGTGTGTTGTTACCAGGGCCACCCGGAGCCATTGGCCCTGGGGGGCGGCTCCCAAGAGCATCATGATGGTATTGGAGACTTTTGAAAATTCAGCAAGAAACTCTGTTTGCCCAATAAAGTCTTTATAGCCTGCACAAATCGTTTCCTCTTTGCTGATTGGGCCCGTAACCATTCCAGCTACTTTGCCTGAAATACAGGCAGCTGCAGCAGCTTCAATCCAGGAAATTGCAGAAAGGGCAGGGGAGGTGCCCGGCCTGCCAGAAGCATTTTCTAAAACAATACGGTTTAAGGGGCAGTTGATCAGTAACCCTTTATTCAATTTCTCCAAAAGAATGGGGTCTCCGTATACGATATACTCCCAACCGTCATTTGACTTGAGTGAGACACTCAGGGCTTTGAGGATAATTTCCGGCCCAATGCCGCGCGGGTCTCCCATGGATATGGCCAAACGCTTTGGTTTCATATTCTGCAAAATAATCTCCACACAATAGGGTGGATAGAGTGAAGAGTTTAAGTTAACAACCCTCCAGCTGGATAGGAGGCACTTGCGCACCTTTCACAAAAGTATACAACTAAGAGAGCTGTTCAAGCAATGTATTCTCTTCTTCACGGTGATTCAAAGACTACTTTATTGGTGTTTTAACAGAGACGCTTTATAGAGAAGGCATTAGTTCGCTGAGCTTTTTTGTCTAAAAAAACCTCTTTGAATATCGTGGATATCATTGTATCTTTTTCTGTAGCACTACAGGCTGTCGCCAGTAATTTAGGCGATGTTTCAGCTTTGTATGATGCTGAGAAAGATAGAAAAAATCAGCTTTATGGCAGCCCCGAAAACACGAAAAAAATATTCCTCCAGGAATGTACAGTCATTTAAGCCTTCTGGAAAATTTTTGAAGATAAACAGAGTTTTTAGTTCCTCCAAGTTAAGCCCTTATGACGAGGTGAAATGGGACTATCGCACAGCAGAAATTAATGATGACTCAGGGAAAGTTTTTTTTCATCAGAAGGATGTGGAGGTTCCTGAATTTTGGTCTGAACTTGCAACAAAGGTCGTTGTCTCCAAATACTTTTATGGTGAAATTGGGACCGAGGAGCGAGAAAAAAGCGCTCGCCAACTTATCCACCGTGTTTCACGGACTATTGCCGATTGGGGAATTAAAGATGGTTACTTTACGAAAGCTGACGCCGAGGTTTTTTACGACGAGTTATCCTGGCTCTGTTTGAATCAATACGGTGCATTTAATTCGCCTGTCTGGTTCAATGTAGGCCTGTATCAACAGTACGGAGTCGGTAAGAACTCTGCGCAGGGTAACTGGACTTATCATCATCAAGAAAAAACAGTTAAGCGAGCAAAGACACAATACGAAAACCCACAATGTAGTGCCTGTTTTATCCAATCTGTCGAAGATAACATGGAATCCATCATGAACCTTGCCTGCAGCGAGGCGATGCTTTTTAAGTTTGGTTCGGGAACGGGAACAGATTTAACCCCCATTCGCTCCAGTAGAGAAAAACTAAGTGGTGGCGGCCGTCCCAGTGGGCCTATGTCCTTCTTAAAGGTCTATGACCAGGTGGCCAATGTCGTGAAGTCTGGCGGCAAAACACGACGCGCGGCCAAGATGAACACGCTTTATGACTGGCACGGTGACATTGAAGAGTTTATTGTAGCCAAGCAAATAGAGGAAAAAAAGGTTTGGGCGCTAATAGCACAAGGTTATGATGGTTCTTTCGGCGGTCCAGCTTACGGCAGTGCCATGTACCAGAATGAGAATCTTTCGGTTCGGGCAACTGATGAATTCATGAATGCTGCCATTGAGGGGCTTGAGTGGAAAACCAGGGCTGTAAACTCTGATGAAATTCTTGAAACTAAGGATGCTTCTGATTTGCTCTATAAAATTGCGGAAGGCACCTGGATTTGCGGAGACCCTGGCATCCAGTTCGATACAGCCATTCAAAAATGGAATACATGTAAGGGCAGCGATATTATCCGTTCCAGCAATCCTTGCTCTGAGTACCTCTTTTTGAATGATACGGCATGCAATCTTTCCTCTTTGAACTTGATGAAGTTCAAGGATGCGTCTGGCAAATTCAACGTAGAGCGTTTGATGGCAGCCGTGCGTATTTTCATCACTGCTCAAGAAATCGTAGTGGATAATTCCAGTTATCCAACTAAAGAGATAGCAACTAACTCTCATATTTTCAGGTCGCTAGGTTTAGGGTATGCTAACCTGGGCTCACTAATCATGAGCTACGGATTGCCTTACGACTCCAACGAAGGGCGCGCCCTGGCGGGTGCCATAACCGCAATTATGACCGGCACTGCCTATGAGCAGTCAGCCAGAATGTCAGCTACCATGGGACCCTTTCCCGGGCTTACAGATTCCTCCTACATGTCTTCCAATCGGCCCTCTGCTCCGCACAATATCGATTCTATGATGGAGGTTATCCGCCTCCATTGCTCAGCCGTTGAAAATATTACTCCCAACAAAAACTTTGCCTATCTCAAAGATGAAGCACGTACCATCTGGCAGAGTGCTTTGGCTTTGGGGGAAAAACATGGATATCGCAACGCCCAGACAACTGTCCTTGCACCAACGGGGACTATCTCTTTCATGATGGATTGCGACACAACGGGAGTAGAGCCGGATATCGCTCTGGTTAAGTATAAACTGCTGGTTGGTGGCGGTATGCTTAAGATGGCTAATCGAACCGTTGCTGAAGCTTTGGCATGTTTGGGATACCAAAAAGATTCGATAGAGAAAATTACGGGCCATATTGAGAAGTACGATACAGTAGAAGATGTTATTGATGAATCTGGGGAAACGGTACTTTCTGGCCTCAAATCCGAGCACTTGCCTGTTTTTGATTGCGCATTCCGCCCTAAACATGGAAAACGTAGCATCTTGCCCATGGGGCACTTGCGTATGATGGCAGCGGTACAGCCCTTTATTAGCGGAGCCATTTCCAAGACTGTCAACATGCCCAATGAGTCTACAGTTGAACAGATCAAAGATACCTATATTCAGGCTTGGAAGATGGGCTTGAAGTGTGTTGCCATTTATCGTGATGGCTCTAAATCTTCTCAACCGCTTAATACTGGGAAAAAGAGCACCCAGCTAACGGAGGCGGGTTTGGTAGATAGTGAAACTTTATTAGCTCGTATTGCAGAGCTGGAGGAGCAGGTCAAAAACTTGGAGGAAAGAGCCGACCGACCTGTGCGCAAGCGCCTTCCTTTCACACGTAACGCAGTAAACCACAAATTTGAAATTGCTGGGCACGAAGGATATTTAACAGTAGGGCTTTACGATAATGAGCAGCCTGGTGAACTTTTCATCACTATGGCCAAAGAAGGTTCTACTATTGGGGGGTTGATGGATTGTATTGCCACTTTAACCAGTATCGCACTTCAGTATGGCGTACCTTTAGAGGATTTAGTCAGAAAGTTTGCTCACCAACGCTTTGAACCTTGGGGTCTCACAAGTAATCCACAAATCCGGACTGCTTCAAGTATTATAGACTATATTTTCCGCTGGATAGCGTTGCGGTTTCTCCCTGAATATCGAGCGCAGTACCTTCCTGCCACTGAGCAACAAGGTCTGGCTTTACCCGGACTCCAGGAAGAGCTGAAAAAGGCAGCGAATCGACCTGTCCCTGACTTGCCTCTTAAAGAGGAAGGTGAGGGAATAAATCCTGGCAACCCTAAAAGCCTGAATCTGATTATATCTCACTTCCAGAAGGATGCTCCCTTGTGCCCCTGCTGCGGCCATATCACTGTTCGTAATGGAGCTTGCTATAAGTGCCTCAATTGTGGAGAAAGCTTAGGCTGCAGCTAGAATCCCGAACAATAAAAACAAAAGAAAACCCGAAACACCATAATGCTTCGGGTTTTCTTTAAAGGCCTTTCAGCTCTTTTATCTGCTATCTTCTTCGGGTCTTCTTGACTTTTAAAAGGGCTGCAGACTGAGCCAGAGCTGCCTGAGCTGTCGCAACCTCTTCATCTGAAAGTTGTTGCTTAAGTCGTGCTTCGGCTTGTTGCTGCGCCTGCAGGGCCTGCGCTTCATCAATTCCCTCCGCTTCTACCGCCATGTCCGTCAAGACTCTGACCTGATCATTAGCCACTTCGACAAATCCATCTCCTACAGCCAGAAAAATATGTTTATCAGCCTGGAGAACAGTAAGTTCACCTGCACAAATCCGAGTAGCCAAAGCAATGTGCCCAGGAAGAATTCCCAGCTCACCTTCAATTCCGGGTAAAGTTACTGAACTAACTTCACCAGCCCAGGTAATTCCTTTAGGTGTGACTATTTTCAGATTTAACAAAGCGGCCATAATTAGAGTTATTTTTTATCTTCGTAAATCTCGTCAATTGTGCCCTTCATCATAAAGTTTCCTTCCGGCACAGTGTCGTGCTTACCTTCTAAAATTTCTTTAAACCCACGAACCGTTTCCTCAACTGGAACCTGTTGACCTGGAGTTCCAGTGAAAACTTCGGCCACTGTGAAGGACTGGCTGAGATACCTTTGAATTCTGCGAGCACGGTTAACTGTGACTTTATCTTCATCGCTGAGCTCATCCATACCTAAAATAGCGATGATATCCTGCAAGTCTTTATAGCGTTGAAGAACTTTTTGAACATTACGAGCCACTTCATAGTGTTCCTCCCCAACGATTTCCGGAGCCAGAGCCTTTGAGCCGGAAGCCAGCGGGTCCACAGCGGGGTAGATACCCATTTCAGCTATCGATCTTTCCAACACAACCGTGGCATCCAAGTGAGCAAATGTGGTAGCTGGTGCTGGGTCGGTTAAGTCATCAGCAGGAACGTACACAGCCTGGAAAGAAGTAATAGAGCCTTTCTTGGTTGAGGTAATTCTTTCTTGCAGCTCGCCCATCTCGGTGGCAAGAGTCGGTTGGTAACCTACAGCGCTGGGGGTACGGCCAAGAAGGGCAGAGACCTCGGAGCCGGCTTGAGAGAAACGGAAAATGTTATCAACGAAAAGCAGAACGTCCTGGTTTCGGTCATCGCGGTAGTATTCAGCAATTGAAAGGCCGGAAAGAGCAACTCGCAAACGCGCTCCCGGCGGCTCGTTCATCTGCCCATAAACCAGAGCAATGCGGGATTTATCCATCTCTTCGAGATTGATAACGCCAGATTCAGCCATTTCATAGTACAGATCATTTCCTTCACGAGTTCGCTCACCCACACCGGCAAAAACAGAATATCCACCATGCAGCTTGGCAATGTTGTTAATGAGCTCCATGATAATCACAGTCTTGCCCACGCCTGCACCTCCAAAAGCTCCAACTTTTCCACCCTTAAGAAAGGGGCATATCAGATCGATGACCTTAATACCCGTTGTCAAAATTTGTGGTGAAGTCGTCTGATCTATTAATTTAGGTGCTGGCCGGTGAATGGGATAGCGTTTTTCAGCCTCAATAGGAGCGCCCTCATCAACGAGGTCTCCGGTAACGTTCAGGATGCGTCCGAGGACGCAGTCACCCACAGGAACTGAAATGGGGGCTCCAGTATCAACCACCTCATAGCCTCGTTTAAGACCTTCGACTCCAGACATAGCCACCGAGCGAACCCAACTGCCACCTAAATGTTGCTGGACTTCCAGAGTAAGTGAATGGGTTTTATCGTTGACCATAAAGTCTACCTTCAGGGCGGTATAAATAGGTGGTAGCTTGTCGGGAAATTCAACGTCTACGACTGGACCGATAATCTGAACTATTTTGCCTTTATTCATGGGTGAAAATTTAAAGTATCTATGAAAGCGATGAAGTCGCCGAAGCGATCTCCAGTAATTGGTTAGTTATGCCTGCTTGCCTAAGCTTGTTATAGTGAATTGTAAGCTCTTTGATAAGAGCGTTGGCGTTGTCGGTGGCGTTCTTCATGGAGACCATGCGTGCACTAAACTCGCATGCTCGGGTTTCTAAAAGGACGTGATAAACCAGCGTGTTCATATAGTGAGGCAACAGGCTTTCATAAAGAGCCTTTGGGGAAGGCTCAAAGATCATGTCACTACCTGAAGAAGAAACTAAATTCTCCTCTTTGTTCTGGGAACTCTTTGCCAGCGGAACCGGCTTGAGCTCTGCAATGGGGAGTAGCTGTACGCAGGTGGGGATTTGAGACATAGTGTTCTTAAACCGAGGAAAGATGACACTGACTTTGTCTACTTCTTTATCCAGGAAAAGAGAGGTTGCCATCTTTACAATTGCCCTTGCTTCTGAATACTGCGGCGTATCTTGAAAAGAAAACTCGCCGATCAATTTTCTTTTAGTGCGGTGAGTAAACTGAGACCCCTTGCGACCCGCTGTAAGAAATACGGTGCTCTCTGTATCAAACTTGGTAGCCTCCCTGATCAAATTAGTATTGAGAGCGCCACAGAGACCCTTATCAGTAGTTACCAGGATTGCTGCTTCCCGCTGAACAGGCCGCTTCACTGTGAGAGGTGAGGCTTCCTCGTCGGCAGCAAGGTAAGACTGAATGGAAACCAACATATTGTGCAAAGTAATGGCATAGGGCCTTCCATCCAAGGCGGCCTGCTGCGAGCGGCGCATTTTGGCAGCAGCAACCATCTGCATAGCCTTTGTAATCTTGGCTGTGCTTGCAACAGACTTAATTCGTCGCCGTATGTCTCTAGTGCTGCCCATGTCTAATTCTCACTCCGGTGCTCAAGGTTTCCAAGTTTCTCTAAAAGAAGAAGCAACGCCCTTGACTTCTGCAGTGAGCTCCTCGTCGAGTTTTTTCTCCTTTTCCAGCTTTTTGAGCAGCTGTTGTTTTTGCATGGATAAGTATTCAGAGAAATCAGTAGCGAACTTGCGAATCTGATCTACGGGGATATTATCCATAATGTTATTTTGGACTGCCCAGAGTAAGACTACCTGGATTTCCACAGCAATAGGCGCATGCTGTCCCTGCTTGAAAAGCTCTGTAATGCGTTTGCCTCGCTCTAGCCGCGCCATTGTTTGAGGGTCAAGATCAGAGCCGAATTGCGCAAAAGCTGCCAGTTCGCGAAACTGAGCCAGCTCGGTTTTGATCCGTCCAGCCACCTGTTTCATTGCCTTAATTTGGGCACTTGAACCAACTCGAGAAACAGAAATGCCGACTGAAATTGCGGGGCGTACACCTTGGTAGAAAAGGTCGGTTTCTAAAAATATTTGACCATCCGTAATTGAAATGACGTTTGTCGGGATATAAGCGGAGACGTCTCCCATTTGGGTTTCAATAATGGGCAGCGCAGTCAAGGAGCCCCCTCCATGATTGTCATTCATTCTGGCGGAACGCTCAAGAAGGCGGCTGTGCAGATAAAATACATCGCCCGGAAAAGCCTCACGTCCAGAGGGACGCTTTAAGATCAAGGAAACCTGGCGATAGGCATTAGCATGTTTGGTGAGGTCATCATAGACAATCAGTGCATCCATGCGGTTATCCATAAACCACTCGCCCATCGCTGCACCAGCAAAGGGTGCCAGGTACTGCTCAGTAGCAGAATCTGATGCTCCTGCTACCACCACAACAGTCCAGGGCATTGCGCCTGCCTTCTCCAGTATGTCTATAACCTGGGCAACATTGGATTGTTTCTGCCCAATCGCAACATAAATACAATAAAGGGGCCTGTGCTCAGTATCTCCAGCATCTTGAGCAGCTTTATTCAGACGGGCCTGGTTCAGAATAGTGTCGATGCAGATAGTCGTTTTCCCGGTGGAGCGGTCGCCAATAATCAATTCGCGCTGGCCGCGGCCAATGGGAATCATTGCATCAATTGCAATGACACCGGTTTGAACCGGTTGATTTACAGACCTGCGGGTAATGACACCCGGAGCTATTTTTTCTACAGGATAAAAGGTATCGTTCTTGATATCTCCTTTACCATCGATTGGCTGGCCCAATGCGTTAACGACGCGACCAAGCATCCCTTTTCCAACCGGCACCTGAAGCAAACGTCCCGTTCCTTTGGCCTCCTGCCCTTCAGAAACTTGGGTATAGTCACCCATAAGAATGGCGCCTACGCTGGTTTCTTCGAGGTTCATGGCGATACCGGTTACTCCGCTGCCAAGATCGATCATCTCATTCATCATGAGATCGTCGAGTCCCTCGATCTTAGCGACACCATCGCCAATTTCACTTACAATGCCTACGTTTTGCTCTTTGACTTCCTGCCGGATGTTTGCGATCCGCGCCTCTATTTCTTGCAATATACTGCTCATGCCGTCTAAATTGAGTCTTTCAAAATTCTATCAATTAACTATTCCAATATACTTTCCAAGCGAGCCTTCAAGCTGGCATCCAGCACTTTCCATCCATTCTGAATTCGCAGCCCTCCCAATAGTTTGGGTGATTCGCTGAACTTAAACTCCAGGGGAGAATCAGGCGCGGCAGTTCGAATGGTTTGAGATATTTTTTCTCGCTCTTGTTCATCCAGCGAAACTGCACTTTGCACGTGCACAGTTCGCCGGGCTACTTCCAGGCGTACTCTGTTTTTAAGATGTTCCAAGATAGGCCTCCAGCCGCGTGGCCGTTTTTCAATGAGAAGCTCAGTTGCCAGTAAAGCTTTTTGGAAGTCTACGGTACCATCCACTCTGCATGCATTGTAGAGCGTGTTGGCCTGGCGTTGAGCTTGCTTGGAAATTTTCATCTTAAAGGAGGTTCTGCAAAGTTAACTGTTTTGCCCGCCAGCATTCAGCTGAGTTAGAGCTTCATCGCTCAAGCGTTTTTGGTCTTCCGGAGAGAGCGCTTTGCCTATTACTTTTGCCGTAGTATCTACAACCAGGCGGCAAACTTCTCCTTTGAGCTGTTCGAGCATCTTACTGTAATCAGCATCAGCAACTTCCTTAGCCTTAGCAATGATTTCTTCAGCGGCGACAACAGCTTTTTGAGATTCTTGTTCGCGAAGCTGAGAGGCTAGAGTACGCGCCTCCACAATTAAAGCCTTTGCTTCTTCGGCAGCCTTGGTAAGGATTTGCTGTCGTCCGGCCTCCGCTGCCTCTAGCTCTTCTTTAATGCGCTTGGAGTCAGCGACGCTTTGAGCAATTCTTTGCTTTCTTTCTTCCAGCAGCTTTATAATGGGCTTACTGGCAAAAAACCATAAAACTCCTGCCACTATACAGAAGTTAATGGCCTGGGCAAAGAACTGCTGCCAGTTTAACCCAAATCGCTGTGCCGTTTCTGTAGCAGTCTGGCCTAAATCTGTAATCAAACTTCCGATAATCAATAGCTCCTGCATCTCTTCCTCCGATGGAACGTACGTCCGAGCTGGCCGGACGCTGCGTCTACAGCACGTCGGCTCAAAACCGAATACTATTTAACCAGGAACAGGGCGAAAAAGACGATACTTTCTGCAAAAGCAATCGCTAGAATGGCCATTACCAGAATTTTTCCAAACGCACCTGGATTCCGGCCAATGGATTCAGAAGCAGACTTGCCTACCAAACCAATGCCTATTGCTGATCCCAGCGCTGCCACTGCGACGTGTAAACTGCCGGTAATTTCGGCTAACATAGAACTGATCATATCTTTTTATCTTCTTTTAGTGTGAGTAACCGTTAAAAAAGCTACCCAAATATTGTTAATTAGTGTTCAGCACCCTCATGACTGTTTTCATGCTGGCACATCGTTGCTGTAAAAACGGCGGTCAGCAAAGCAAACACAAGTGCTTGAACTAACCCGACCATCGTTTCCAAAAAGTAAACAGGCAGAGAAGCTAGCGTTCCCAGGACGGGGCCCATCCCCATCATCGTTTCGAGCATTACTTCACCTGCATAAATATTTCCATAGAGACGGAACATTAATGAAATGGGGCGGAAACAGATAGAAATAATTTCCAAAAAGCCTACCAGGAAAAAGATAACCGCAAGGAATACGAAAAGGAGGCCCGTAATACCTTCACCCTTAACCCCAAAAATCTCCCTGGCTACTCCCTTAATTCCATTGAACTTGAACGCCCAGACTGTCCAAAAGAAAAAGAAAAGCATAGACATGGCAGCAGTCATGTTGAGGTCTGCATTGCCACCGCGGAGCAGAGGAGTTTCAACCAGAAAGCGACCGGCGGCTGTTTCATATCCCCAGCCGACCGAACCAACACCAGGAATTAAACTAAACCAGTTGGTTGCCAGAATAAAGAGAAAAATAGCTGAAAAGAACCAGAACGTTCCGCGGAGGACTTTCTCACCCAATATCTCTCCAAAGAATTCATAGAGTCCCTCCACAATGGCCTCCAGGAAGTTTTGTATTCCTCCCGGAATGAGCTCTATGTTCCGCGTGGCTACTCGAACAAAGAGGATGAGCAACAGGGTGACCACCCAGGTAATGATCATCGAATTAGAAACCGTGATACCGAAAAATTCAAAAACCGGTACTGCCGCAGAAGGAAGGTGGTGGCCTTCATCAGCGGCATACGTCTGCCCTGTAGCCAATGCAATAATAGCAATAACAACTAATACGATATAACGATACATTACGCTCACGAGCGAATGCACTATTGTTCCTATTACGCATCCACCCAACAGGAGAGGCATTTTAAAGGGTTTTGAGATTGTGTCCAGTGTTTTTTCGCAATTATTTTTGGAGAAAAGTATTCCTCCTGGCATTTATGCTCTCCTTTTCGGAGGGGCAGGGCTCTGAGCTGGAGTGCAACACAGAACAACAGATGGTTTTATTTGGTAGATTTGTAAAGTTGCCAAATGAAAACAAAAAGGCCATAATCTCCCTGAGAGATAGAGAGTCAGTTTTATCTCAGATATTAGGTTTCTTTGGGCGTACTTTACCCCACAGCTGGAAGATTATGGATAAAATTATCATTCACGATTTAGAGGTGCGGATGCGAGTAGGCACTATTGAAGCTGAACGCAATTGGCCGCAAAGGCTCTTGGCCACTATTGAGCTGGAGCACGACATGACGCAAGCCATGCAAACTGATGACCTGCACTTTGCTATTGATTACGAAAAAGTAGTCAATCGACTTCGTGAATGGGGAGCTAAAAAACAGTGGAATCTCTTGGAATCTATGGCCAGTGATATAGCCGATATGGTCTTGGAAGAGTTTAACCCCCTTGCAGTTAGCGTGCTCTTGAAAAAATTCGAGCTTCCCATGACTACCGGTGTATCAGTGTATATCGATAGACGACAAAAACCTCTTAAAAAAAGAAACCTATGAAGGCAAATTTGCCACTAATTTTTTTTCGCTGCCTTTTATTAGCCGGATTGTTTTTAGCAGGAAGTGCTCAGATGTTAACTGCAGGTCCACAGACAGGAGGGGCTGATGAAATCTCTCCTCAAAAGGTAATGAAATTGCGCCAGGGCACCCCTAACTTTTTCAAAAAAATAAATCAAGGCAAGGAAAAAATTACCATTGCCTATCTGGGAGGAAGTATTACGGCTGGCGCAGGGGCTTCTGATGAAAAATTTTCTTATCGCAGGCAGGTGATCTCTTACATTCAGTCTAAACTTCCACAACTGGAAATAAAAGAAGTCAATGCTGCACTGGGAGGAACCGGTTCTTTTCTGGGAGGGTTCCGTGTGCAGCGCGATTGCTTGCAGGCAGAACCTGATCTCATCTTCATTGAGTTTGCAGTAAACGACGGAGGGGAGACTCAGAAACAGGCTGCTGCTTATATGGAAGGAATTGTTCGGCAGGTATGGTCGGCGAATCCCAAATGTGACATTGTTCTGATTTATACTGCTACAGTGGATTGGTTTGAACTGTACAAGGCAGGCAGCTTGCCTGGAAGTGTCAGGGCACATGAAAAAATAGCGGACCATTACGGAATTCCCAGTATCAATATCGGTGCTGCTGCAGCTGCGATGGTAAATAGTGGCAAGTGGCAGCCGGAAGAGTTTTCACTGGATGGAGTTCACCCGACTGATGCTGGCTATACGCTTTATGCGGGTACGATTGTGAAGTGTGGTGAGCTGGCTTTATCTAAATGGAATCCAGATTCTAATCCTCCTCAAAGAGCTCCTCTTCCTAGCCCTCTTTCCATGCTACCATTGGAGCCAGGCAGGTTGGTTCCTGCATCGCAGGCTCTGGCTGACAAAAATTGGAGGTTTGTATCGAAAACTCCTTCGGGTTACTTTCCCGAAGTGCTTGAATCAGATGTGCCAGGGGCTGAGCTGACACTGAATTTCACAGGTTCTTACCTCGGATTTTTTGATGAAATAGGCCCAGACTCCGGCAGTATTGAATACTCAATTGATGGAGGCGATTGGATCAGCTTGGAGAACTTTGATCAATGGGCCAAGGAGTATTATCGCCCTCACTACCGCAGGCTGGCAGAAAACCTCTCACCTGTTTATGAACATACCTTAAAACTGCGTATTGCTGAGCCCAAACCGCAAGAAAGCAGAGGCAGATTTTTTCGTCCCGCCTACTTCCTTGTAGCCAGTTCAGAGCCTGACCTGCCTGACCCAGAGGTGGTCGCAAACTTGCGTCCTCTTTTCTCTAAAGATGGCTCTCCCGAAGGTTGGAGAGTGACAGCTTGGAACGATGTTTCCGTGCCGATGACTGAAGGTGAGGAGTGGGTAGTGGAAGATGGCATTTTACATGGTTGCAAACAGCGAGGGACCTGGCTGGTCTGTGAAAAAGAATATGCTGACTTCTACATCGAGTTTGAGTTTATGCTTCCTCCCGGGGGGAACAGTGGCTTTGGAGTACACTTCCCTGCAAAAGGCGATCCAGCATTTGAAGGCATGGAGATTCAGATGTGCGATCCCCGTTACTATACAGACTATGGCTACACTTATGAACCTCATGAGCTAGCAGGGAGCGTCTATAAGGCGATCACTCCACGAATCTATATGTACCGCCCAGGACAATGGAACAAGTATCAAATTACCTGCGTAGGAGACACAATCTGTATCGTCTTCAATGGAGAAACCGTTGTAAAAGCTGATTTGGCTAAGGAAAAAACCATACTCGAAAGAGGTCTTCCACTAAGCCAGCGACCTCGCAAAGGGCATTTGGGTTTTCAGGAGCTCAGTAGAGGTGAGGGAGAAGTCGCTATTCGTAATATCCGTATATATGAATTTGAGTCACAACCAGCAACTTCTCAACCATCTCTGATTCCTGAGAAGGAATAGTAAAGAAGCGTGAAAAAGAGCAGAAAGCAAAAGAAAGAGTACTCCAGGCAGGAGCCGAATGTACTCGCGGGCTCTGCATCTGGTTTCACCCAAGGACGCTCATTGTCTCCTCTCAAAAAATGGGGCTTTCGGGTGCTTTCTCTTCTGCTTCCCCTGGTTTTAATTCTTATATTCGAGTGTTTTCTTCGTTTGACTTCTGCAGGGATTTCACCCAATTTTTTTCTGAAAGAACAGACTGAAAAGTGGGGGCCTGTCTGGGTCGAAAACAATCTTTACACATCTCTTTTTTTCCCAAAGGGCTTGGAGCGTGGAGTGCATGGTTTTTCGTTTCCAGTTCAAAAATCTCCGGATACTTTAAGAATCTTTGTTTTGGGAGAGTCGGCAGCACTGGGTGACCCTGAGCCTTCATTTGGTTTTAGCCGGATTCTGCAAGTAATGCTCGAAAAACGTTTCCCTGAAAGAAAAATCGAAGTGGTAAATCTTTCCATAACCGCTATTAACAGTCATGTGATACGGGAGATTGCCCGCTGCGCAGCAGGAGCAAAAGCGGACTACTGGATTCTCTACATGGGCAACAACGAAGTTGTGGGCCCTTATGGAGCGAGCACTATTTTCAGCTCTCAAACTCCACCTCTCTGGATGGTGCGCACCACTATTTTACTCAAACGCACCTTTACGGGGCAGTTGTTGTTCAGAATTTGGGGTCGGTTTTCCTCAGCTGAAATGCCAAGACGCTGGGAAGGGATGCAGATGTTTTTGGAAAAGCAGGTACCTTGGAATGATCGACAACTTAAGCAAGTTCATAAAAACTTTCAAGCCAACCTGGATGTCATTCTAAAAGAAGGCAATCATTGCGGCGCTCAGATGCTTCTGTGTACCGTTGCCGTTAATGAGCATGATTTTCCCCCCTTTGGTTCACTGAACAATCCTGCCTTGAGTCCAGAAGAGTTCGCCCAATGGAGGAAAGAGTTTGACGCAGGTATTGCTTGTGAAGAAAGGGCTGACTTTGCAACTGCAGCCACTCATTACGCCAAAGCCTTGCAGATAGATAACTCTTATGCAGAAATACATTTCCGCCTTGCCCGTGTTCTTGAAGCAGCAGGAAATCTGCCTGAATCTAAAAGCCATTATCTTAAAGCCAGGGATTTGGACACCGTTCGCTTTCGAACTGATTCGATTTTGAATTCCATCATTCGAGGTTCTGCGGAAAAAAAAGGTGTAAAACTTTTGGACTTGGCACAGATTTTGGCAGCAGATTCCCCCATGGGGCTGATAGGTGAGAAAACTTTGCTGGAGCATGTTCATTTTACCTGGGATGGAAATTACCAGGTTGCCAGCAATCTCTACACTGCCTTAGAAGGTTTAGTCGACACGAAGGACGCTCAGCAACCAATTGATTCAAAGGAAGCTTCTTTTCTTTTAGGCCACAACCCTCATAGCGAATATCTTTTATGGGAAGAGATGAAAAGGCGCTTTAGGGAAGAGCCCTTTAGATCACAAGCTTACCAGGAGGCTCGCAGCCTGCAACTGGAGAAACGGTTAAACAGTCTGCGTGCCAATGCCAAATCTGGAGCGATTCACTCGGCTTTACAGGAAACCAAAAGGGCGCTGCTCCAGAGACCTGAGGACTTTGAACTGCGCGTTTACCTGGCTCAGCTTTCAGACTCCGTCGGTGACTTTGACGGTGCCATAGAACAAATCACCCAGGTGCGAATGTTCCACCCAAGGCACACTCAAGCTGAGATGGTTTTGGGAAGTGTTTTAGAGAAAAAGGGGGATTTCGAAAATGCTCTTCGTCAATATGAATATGTTTTGAGCTTTAACCCCCTTTTATCTGAGGCTCTCTTCAAGGCCGCAAGGCTGAAGCTCATATTTGGTAACGACCCTAAAGGAGCATGGTTACATATAAAAAGAGCTTTTAACTCTCTCTATGATTCTCCAGCAGCGCTTACTTTGGCTGGCGATATCTCTCAGCAGTTAAATAAGGTTCATTCTGCAGAAAGCTTCTATCGTCAGGCTCTGGAGTTAGAGCCCAGTTTCGGGGAAGCTGCTGTAAAGCTTGCAGGTCTGTATCGAAAGCAAAAGCGAGATGAGAGTGCTATAGAGGTTTTAACTGCCTGCATTGAAAAATCCTCTTCTCTTTTGGAGATTCGACTAGAGCTGGCTGATATTTACCTTTCCCGACGAGAAACTCACAATGCTTTAAACCAGATTGAGGCTGCCCTTAGGCTATCTCCCAATAATCCGAGAGCTCTGGAATTGCAATCCAGAGTACTTTCGACAAACCGAAATTGAGCGGCAAATAAAAGTCTGAACAATGGATGTTTAAAAAGTCTTGCCTCCTGTTTACTCTGGCAATTGGGGAAAGAGTGCTGTATCTTTTAACGCATGATGAATGTGTATTCAAGGGAAACAACTTTTAAACCTCTGGCTAAGCTTTTGGCTTTAGCCATTTGTTTAGCTTGTCTTTTTGGATCAGGTCTTCTTTTCAACGCGGAAGCGCTGCAATGGGAACGTACTATTGCCCAAAATGACCCTGAAATACCAGATGGGACAGTTGTGTTGAAAGACGTGCCTTATGTTACCGACGGCCACGCACGGCAGAAGCTGGATTTGCTGGTTCCACCTTCAGAGGAAAAGCTCCCTCTATTAGTCTGGATACATGGAGGAGGGTGGGAAGCCGGTGATAAGAGTGAAAGAATTTTTTACCGTTTTTTGAATCAGGGCTATGCTCTCGCCAGCATTAACTATCGCTACAGCACCCAGGCTATATATCCAGCTCAAATTGAAGACTGCAAGTCAGCCATCCGATGGCTGAGAGCACATGCGGAAGAGTTTGGGTTTGACGCCGAAAGAATTGGAGTGGGCGGAGCCTCTGCCGGTGGTCACCTGGTAGCTCTGCTTGGGGCAACCGGGCATACCCGTATGTTTGATAAAGGTGAGTATCTTGAAAAATCCAGTCGAGTGCAGGCGGTGTGTGATTTTTTTGGTCCTACAGACTTTAAAGATTACGATTTCGAGGATACGATTTTTGAAGACCCCGATAACTCTCCAGTGAGCAAATTGGTCGGAGGACCTCTATCTGAAAATAAGCCTTTGCTGTTATTGGCCAGCCCCCTCTGTTTTGTGACCTCTACTCATGCACCTATTCTTATCCTTCATGGAAACAAGGATAATTTAGTGCCTCTGAACCAAAGTCAGCGCTATCTTGAGGCTATGGCTCAGGTAAACGTGGAAAGCACACTCTTGGTCATAAATGATGCAGGGCATGGATTTGGCGGTGAAAACCACTGGAGAGAGATAGCCATCTTTTTCGCTAAAAAGTTAAAGCCTGAAAAACGTGTTGGCTACACAAAACTGCTTTTGGCCCCATAACAGCAGTAATACTTCAAAACATGGATAGCTTAAAAGAACAAATGGAGGAACTTGGCCGCCGTGCCAAGGATGCATCTCGCGCTTTGGCGCTGCTTAGCACTGATAATAAAAATAGGTGTTTGATCGCTATGTCAGATGCTATTTTAGCGGCTGAAAAAGAAATTCTGGAAGCGAACTGCCTGGATGTTGAAAATGGGAAAAAAATGGGTTTGTCGTCTGCTCTGTTGGATCGCTTGACCCTGACTCCCGCGCGAATCTCTGCAATGGCAGATGGAGTTAAAGAAGTGGCTGCATTACCTGACCCTGTCGGGAGAGAGTTGGATTTTAGGGTTTGTCCGAATGGACTTGAGTTGCAAAAAATCACCACCCCCATTGGAGTGATTGTGATTATTTTTGAATCGCGCCCCAATGTAACAGCAGATGCGGCTTCTCTTTGTTTTAAGTCCGGCAATGCCACTATTCTCAGGGGGGGAAAAGAGGCAGCTGCCTCTAATCGGATTATTTCAAAAATCATGGTGAGCGCCGCTCAGGCTGCCTGTAAAGAGTTCCCTGAGTATGCCATTCAAGTCGTAGGCACAACGGACCGCCAAGCCGTTCCTGAACTTCTCTCTCTGACTGAATGTGTGGATCTTTGCATTCCCAGGGGCGGTGAGGGGTTGATTCGCGCTGTGGTCGAGTGCTCACGTGTCCCCATCATTAAACACTATAAGGGGGTTTGCCACGTTTACTTGCATGAAAATGCTGATTTTCAGATGGCTAATCGAATCGTTTTGAATGCTAAAACTCAACGTCCGGGAGTATGCAATGCGGCAGAGTCCCTGCTGGTAGATGAGAGCATCGCTTCGGATATTTTGCCTTTTGTAGCTCGTTCTCTTTTGGAGAAGAAAGTCAAATTGTATTGTGATCCCAAGGCAGAGAGCATCTTAAAGCGGGCCTTGCCGCAGGAGCTAACCAGCGAATATATTTTCTCGATTCAGGAAACCTCCTGGGACCATGAGTATTTAGACCTTTCTCTATCTGTCGGTGTTGTTCAGGATTTGAATGCGGCAATAGGGCACATTAATCGGTATGGCTCTGGACACTCTGAAAGCATTGTAACGAACTCAGAAGAGGCGGCTGCAGGCTTTCAAAAGGCGGTAGATGCTGCAGCTGTTTACTGGAACGCTTCCACTCGCTTTACCGATGGAGCAGAGTTCGGCATGGGGGCTGAAATAGGTATTAGTACCGATAAAATTGGCGCCAGAGGTCCCATGGGATTGGAGGAACTAACCGCCTATAAGTGGTTGGTTTGCGGGAAAGGTCAAATTAGGGAATAGGGGAAGATGATAGCAGAATTCAAAAAGCTGTTAGGACCGGAGAATGTCCTCACCGAAACAGAAGATATTCTCCCTTATGCCTACGATGGAACACCTGCATTGTGGCATATGCCCCGAGCGGTAGTTTTCCCTCAGAAGACTGAGCAAATCGCAGCCATTCTGGAGTATGCCACTGAAAAAAACATTCCCATTGTGCCCAGGGGTAGTGGTACGGGCCTCAGCGGTGGCAGCCTTCCTTTATTAACTGGGGACTCTGTAGTGCTTTGCCTGGGACAAATGAACCGCCTGTTGGAGCTGGACACCCAAAATCTAACCGTTCTGGTCGAGGCTGGCATGACCACTCAGGAACTTTTTAATATAGCTTCCAATGCTAGTCTTTTTTATCCTCCTGATCCAGGTTCAATGAAAACATCAAGTATTGGTGGAAATATAGCTGAAAATGCGGGAGGATTGCGCGGGTTAAAGTATGGAGTCACTCGCAACTATGTAATGGGTTTGGAGGTGGTGCTGCCCACAGGGAAAATTCTCTGGACGGGAAGTAAATGTGTAAAAGATGTCGCTGGTTTTTCTTTGCGAGATATTTTTGTTGGCTCTGAGGGACTTTTGGGGATTATCACTAAAGCTCTCTTGCGGCTGGTTCCTCCACCGCAAGCCCGGAAAACAATGTTGGCTGTTTTTAAAGAAATGGATGCCGCTGCCCAGACAGTATCAGACATTATCGCTGCCAGCATTATTCCATGTACACTGGAGTTTTTGGATAAAACAACAATTGCTTGCGTAGAAAGCTATTCTCATATTGGTCTGCCCCTTGACTGTGAAGCTGTACTCCTTATGGAAACCGATGGGCATTCAGCTGTGGTTTCTGAAGAGGCTGAAAAAATGTGTCAGATTGCCAAAAAAAATGGTTGCCAGGATGTGCGAGTTGCGGCTGATAGCAGCGAAGCTGACCAGTTGTCTGAGGGGCGAAGAGTTTCGCTCTCTGCCCTGGCCAGAGTGAGTCCGACCACCATACTAGAAGATATTACTGTCCCCAGGAGCGAGCTTGCTAAAATGGTTCGCTTTATTCAGCAAACAGCAGACAAATATCAATTAAAGGTTGGTATTTTCGGGCATTTTGGAGATGGAAATCTCCATCCTACATTTTTGACGGATGAAAAAAATAAGGATGAAATGGAGCGCGTAGATAGAGCCTTTTCAGAAATATTCGAAGAAACTTTACGCTGTGGAGGCACTGTTACTGGAGAACACGGTGTGGGTGTGGCTAAGAAAAAGGTGCTCCCTGATGCTCTTGGTTTTGAAGCTCTTCAAATTATGCGTTTTATGAAAAAATCTTTAGACCCAAAAGGAATTTTAAATCCTGGAAAAATGTTTGATCTTTAAAACGCGGATGTGCGTGACAAGAAAGAGAGACTGAAATGTTTGGACTCACTCGTTTTATTGGCCGTTGGATTACTCGACTGCTCCTGCTTATCCTTTTGACGGGAGTGGTCTGTTATTTCTTAAAAGATCGCCTCGTTAAGCACTATATAGACGTGCAGTTGGCAAAAGTGACTGGCCTGACCATTAAAGCTGATAAAGTGAATACTGACATCTTAAGAAGAACTCTGGTTATTTCTGATATTGAGCTGAGTCACCCTCTCATTATGGAAAATGTTTTTTTGGCCAAATTGTCGAACGTCAAAATTACGGTGTCTCTATGGAAGTTTCTTTTCAAAAAGCTGAGTTTTGAGCGTCTGGAGGTGAATATAGAGACTTTTCAAACTGTAGAAGACAGTAGTGGGCTCTCTACAGAAACTTATATGCGAAAGCTGGCAAAAAATATTACTCTGGAAATGGGTTCTTGGGAATACACAGGTGTCGAAAACTTTTATCTGAGAGTAGGGCGCCACCAGAGAGTTGACTTGGAAACTCCCGATAAGATCAAAAGCTGGCGAGATTTAAATGTAGAAACTTCTGCTAAAAGCATAGCCACGCCAGGTGAGCTTATAACCATTTTAAATACAATTCTTTACCCCCAGTCTGCTCGCCTTTAACCACCTCTAAAAGAAGATTATAAAAATCAATCTTCTTTACTTTCAGCTAGCTGCTCCTCATCAGAGACTGGCTCTGAAGGTTCTAAAACTGCATCCTGATCAGCTGTAGATTTTACAGAAGTGGATTCCTCTTCCAGCTCATCGGCAGGAAGCAGAGAGTTGTCTACCCAGAATTGCAGCTGTTTTCCAATCCAGGCAAGAGACTCCCAGCCGGCAGAGTCCTTCAAGCGGTAGATGGTAATCTTATTCCAATCATCCAGATATCCACTATTTTCCTCAGGTGCATCCCCTGTAAAATAGAGTGCGTTCAGGCTGCGACAGGAAGCAAAGGCTGAAGTGTAAATATGTTTCAGATTTTTCCCCATCTTCACCTGCTGGAGCGAGTAGGATCTGGAAAAAGCCCCAGGCGGAATAGCCTCTATGGAGTCTGGAATTGTTGCCTGCAGCAAGTTGGTACACATATAAAAAGCGCAGGGCTCTATTTTCGTCACCGTTGAAGGAATTACTATATTTGTAAGTCCATAGGATCGTGAGAAAGAAAAGGTTGAAATATTTTCAACTCCATCTGGAATGTAATAATTGGTCAGAACAGGCTTCTCTTCACGAGCTTTGGTCTCTGCGAGTTCATCTCTATTTGCTCTTGGGTACCGTATTAAGGTTTGTCCAGGCTTATCAAAGAGAACTCCCTCAATAGATAAAAAGTGTTCATTGTCAGGAGCAACTTCAAAGAACTCCAATGAAGAACAAGTTTCAAAAGTCTCTTCTATTTCTTCCAGGTTCTTGGGTATATACACACTCACGAGAGAAGAACAACCTTCCAGAGCCCTTTTACCGATAGTTGTTAAATTATTTCCCAAGTCTAGCTGGAGCAAACCGCTACAGTTAAGCAGAAGCCCCTCATTTAAATTCTGTATTAGGGGTGGAACAGTAAAGGAAACCAAGTTTGAGCAGCCATCAAATGCAAACGAACCCAAATAGGAAATTTTTTCACCCAAAGCAATTTCTTCCAGTGAGTGGCAATGCCTGAATGTCCCTGAGGAAATATAAGAAAGGTTTTCCGGAAGTTCTATGTAAGAGAGAGATGTGCAATACATAAAGGCAGCTTCTCCCAAGCGAGTAACGGTTTCAGGCAGCCAAACGTTTTCCAAGTCGAATGCACAAAAAAATGCTCTGTCAGCGATTTCGGTTACAGGAAGACCGTCCAAAGTTTCTGGGATAACCAAATTTTTTTCGCCTACTTTTCTTACTGAACGCTTTTTAGCAGAGCCCTTGCCTGTGGGGTATTTATACTGATAGCCCAGAATGGAAATTTGTTTTCCTTCTTTAACAGTATAGAGAAGCTCTCCTTCGCTGGTATAATCTTTAGGTTTAGTGGGATAGTTATTTCTTTTTACAAAAATCTTTTCTCGTTCTATAGCTAAAGTTCTTATTGGTATAAGAGTCCCCAATTCATCGTATTCCCATTGGGCCAATTGAGTTGAGCCAGTATGTTGCAAATCAGTAAAAGCATCCAAACCTTCACACCAACCTTCAATCTGAATAGACTTCAGCGCACTGCAGGAAAGAAATGCGTATGGTCCTAGTTTTTTAAGAGAAGAAGGGAGTTCGATTCGAGTGATCGCAGCACCTTCAAATGCGTGTTCTCCAATTTCTTCAACTCCCTCTGGTAAAAGCACATAATTCAGATTTTTAGAGAATATGAAGGAATAAGGCTCCAAGGAGACAGTTCCAACAGGAATCTTGTAGTAAGGGGCTTTGTTCCCGGCTGGATACTGGATAAGCCTTTTAACCTCCTTATCGAAAAGAACACCGTTTGTACTACTGTAGTTCGGGTTAAGTGGATCGACCAAAATTTCTCTCAGGGCAAAACTGCCAGCAAACGCGCCTTCTCCAATTTCTGTAATGGTGCTGGGGATGAGAACAGACCGTAGTTTTGGGTTTGCAATAAATGCTCTCTCGCAAACACCCACAACGGGGATGCCTTCAATCTCGCTCGGAAGGGCTAACTGTGTCCTCAAACCTTTGTAAGAGTGTATAAAAGCTCCTTGATCTGAAATTCGATAGGTATAGTTGGCCACACGAATAACATCTGGCTCAGAAGGTACTACAGCAAAAAGAGAGCAGTTCAAAAGACAGAACAGAACAAGATATCCAATCTTTCTCATAAAAATATTTTACAATTTTTCAAGTTTAAAAAAAACACAAAATCAGGCTATTCTTCAATTTTTCCACCACTTCCTCTAAGAGCACCCACTATAGACCGCTTTTTGGCTTTCTGGTCACGTTGCATTTTTTTTAGGATTCTTTCGTTATACTGGTCCATGCCCAGAGGGTGTCCAGCTATTTTCAGTTTGTTTTGAAAAGCGGCAACTTCTACCAGTCTGCCTGTATCGCGCCCTGCGCTAACCGGTAGAGTCATGTGGGGTACTTTTACGCCCATGATATCAATTGTTTGGTCATCTTTTCCCAGGCGGTCTATTTCTTCGGTTTCTTCCATGACCGACAGGGTAACCACCATATCGAGGCGTTTACGCGTACGGATACTTTTAATCCCAAACATATCGGCTACATTGATAATTCCAATTCCTCTAACCTCCATGAAGTCTTTCATTTCACGGGTGGGAGCTGCAACCAGTTCCTTGCCCTCTGAGAGAAAAATTTCTGTAACGTCGTCAGAGACCAGGCTGTAGCCTCTTTCCAAAAGCGAAAGGACGCACTCACTCTTACCAATGCCGCTTTTACCTTTGATCAAAACACCAACACCGAGAATATCAACCATGCAGCCAACTTCTAATTTGCGCGGGGCAAAAAGCTCATCCAAAGTGTGGGTGGCCTGGTTCATAAAGCGCATGGTGATCAAAGGAGAGCGGAAAACGGGTATCTGCTCTTTCTTTGCAGCTTCCAAGAAATCACTTTCAGGAAGGAGACCTCTACAAAACACGAAACAGGGAATCCGATACTTAAAAATGTTTTTATAACACTTGCCTCGCTCTTCCGGAGACAAAGACTTCAGATAACTGCATTCTGCCCGACCGAAGACCTGGATTCTTCGGTGTGGAAAGTGACGGGTAAATCCGGCCAGTGCAAAACCGGGGCGGTTAACGGCTGGCTCATGTATGAGACGGCGCAAGCCTTTCTCACCACATTCCAGGCTTAACGGATTTAAATCACTGCAATGCTCTAAAAATGTAGCAACTGTTATACTCGTGGCTTTCTGCATGGTTTTTATATTTAAAGATCAAACTCCGGTCCCAGGTAAATTTCTCTGGCTTTTGGGTCTTTAGATAAAAGCTCTGCACTTCCTTCCAGCAAAATCTGCCCCTTATGAATGATATAGGCTCTGTCAACAAGGTTTAAGGTTGCTCTGACATTGTGGTCTGTTACGAGAATACCCATTCCACGCTCTTTGAGCTGGCGTAGAATTTTTTGCACGTCATAGACTGCGATCGGATCAATTCCGCTGAAAGGTTCGTCCAGAAGTAAAATTTTAGGACTGGTTACAAGTGAGCGGGTGATTTCCAGCCTTCGCTTTTCACCCCCGCTCAAGGTGTAAGCTACGCTTTTTGCCAGCCTCCCCATATCCAGCTCCTCCAGAAGCAGTTGGAGGCGAGTTCTCTTTTCTTGATAGCTGATGCTACAAGTTTCTAAAATAGCTAAAATGTTTTGCTCAACGGTTAGTTTCTGAAAAACTGAAGGCTCCTGAGTTAGATAGCCAATTCCCAGTCTGGCGCGTTGGTGCATGGGTAGATGTGTTATTTGGTGTTCATTGAAGAATACGTCCCCCTCACTGGGCTTGACCAACCCAACCACGATATTAAAAGTTGTTGTTTTCCCTGCACCGTTGGGGCCTAAAAGTCCCACTATTTCGCCAGGGTTCACGTTAATGGAGACATCGTCCACTACGCGTCTCTTTTTGTAGGACCGCACTAAACTTTGCGTATAAAGGATGAATTGGTCTGGTTGTCGAGCTTGCATACTATTCTAGTTTATGGCCATCGATTCTAAAATTTGAAACCCCTTTAAAAACATTGGCCTTCCGGTCCCAAATCATCTTATCAGCGTAAAGGGTACCCCTGGGCATTTTTGCGACAGGATCACCTGTGAGCTCAAGTAATTGGCTGGCTGTGTCAAATACGGCTTTTTTGCCACGGGCCAACACATCCTCCTGCTCCATCAGCACATCCTCTTCGGCGACGACATTAACGACATTTCCCGTCTTTTCATCCAGCTGAACTCTCATTTTTTCAGACTTCATCTGCTGAGTCTTCTGCCCTGGTACAGAGGTTGTCTGAATGATGTGGACTTTTCCCACGGCAACGATATTGTCTAAATATCTGGAAGCTTTTGGGTCACTTTTTGTTTTTTCTTTAAAGTGTAAGAGCAATTGCCTCATCGTCATTTGCGTAGTATCAGTATCTTTTGACTGGATATCAACCTCTACGTTGTCAAAAAAATCAATTTGCTCTTCGCTCACATCCATGCGAGGGCTTTTAATCTCCAGGTTATGGAGAGTCGTTTTGGCTGTTTCCGAGGGAGGGGAGAGTGTCGCAACAGAATTTGTCTCCACTTGTGGACCGAACAGCTCCAAGGGTTGAATTTTCCCTTCAACCGGTATAAGCACCTTGACGTTGCCGACAGCTTCCGCGCGGCGTGGTTCTGCCCACATATAAAGCTGCTCTGATTCACCGGTCAGTTGGTCTGAAAACCAGCGGGTATGCTCTTGAAAAATGGCTTGTGAATCAGCCAACTTATAGACTGCCTTCTGGGTTTCTATGCGATGGTCTCGCTGAGCAATCTGCACGTTGCCTACAGCCTCAATCCACTCAATTTCCCGGTCTTGAGGCTCCGAGCCATCAAGACTCCCCACTTCAGCATGCAGTTCAACATCCGACTCTTTTGAAAAGTGAATATGCAGTGAGTCACACGAAAGCAAAGCATCACCATCCTGAACTTTAACGTTTCCAAAAAGAGAGATGCGCTCATCGTTTGAGTTTAAATTGTCCGAGTATGATGAGAGGACTTCAGGGCTCTGGGCACCGCTTGAGGCCATCGGTATTCCGATTATCCCACTTTCATTCAATTGGTTTTTTCCCAGCTCCATTTGCACATTCCCTGTTGCTGAAAGCTCTTTCCCATTTTGTCTTAGCGTTACATAGTTTGCACGTCCACTTTGTGAATCTCCCTGCCAGGTAACATTGCCCGATATAGCGAGCTCATTTTGCGTTCGTACATAAACAAACTGATCGCCAGTGGCGCTGAATTTTTGTCCTGGCTTGTCTACGGTAATCAGCGCATTCCCTTCACCTACGACTTGTTCAAAGCCGGCCGGAGCCCCGGCAGAAAAGAGCTGTAGCTTTTCGCAACGAAGATGGGTGCCTTCTTCGCTGACGTTGACATTACCAAGATATTGGACATTGTTTTCTCGCTGAGAAAAAATAAACTGATTGGCAGTGACTCTTACTTTGTTTGTAGAAGTGGCGGGATTGTTGGTTGCGAAGCCGCTGATATCCAGGCCAGAAAACGCGGAATTGACCTGATTAGAAATCACCAGAATGGAATCAGAGTGGGACCAGGAGAACCCCACACCCTGGATAGACATGGAGCCGTCAGTCCGAAGCAACTTCAACGGTTTGTCTGATAGAACGGTTTTTTTCGATATTTCATAGACACATTCACTTGTTGTAACAACAGTGTTCGTCTTCCCATCGCGATCGTAGCACTCTATCCTTAATCCTGAAATAGCAACGGCAGCGCCTCCCACAGGTTTGGCTTCTTGGCCTCTAAGTAAAGACCTGAGAGGAGCTTTTTTGCCAGGCTCAGAAGGGTAGTACTCTGGAATTTGAAAACCTTTAATTCGTCCTCCCAGCCGGCTTGTAAAATGAGAATTAGTTGCCTGTTGGAAGCCAAAGCCTTGCACAATGCAGAGAAAAAAGGGCACCAAAGCCACTATTTTAATTGCAGCCATCAGGCGTCTTGGAATCCACTTTCTGAAATTCATTTCCTTAGCTGAGAACCGATCATTCAGCACTGCCCATATTCTATTCAAAAACAACTCAATGGCCAGTCTTTAATGAAGCGGGTCCAGACCAAACGTATTGCCGATGTGCTCTGACAAAATGAGCTGGTATCCCTGAAAGTTAAGGTTTATTCTGTTGACTTAAACAAAGAGATATTTTAGCGTTTTCCCATGAAGTTGAATAAAACTTTGCTTTATGGATTTTGTGCAATGTTTTCTGCAATTACCTTTAATACAAATGGTTTAGCAGAATATAAGCAGGCTCCTTCTCCATTAATGACGGTCTGGGGCGAAGAGATGACCCCAGAAACTGCATGGCCTCTGCATCCGCGCCCAAACCTGGAGCGAACAAGCTGGCAAAACCTGAACGGTCTTTGGGACTATGCAGTTACTGCAATCAATGCTCCTGAACAGCCCGAAGTATGGGAAGGGAAGGTGCTGGTTCCTTTCGCAATGGAATCTGCCTTGTCTGGAGTGGGAAGATTGATTGAGCCCGATGAGGCCATATGGTACCACCGCACTTTTGCCGTTGATGGCTTAGGCAATGATCGCCTCCTGTTACACTTTGATGGTGTCGATTTTCGCTCTCAAGTTTTTGTTAACGGCGTGGAAGTTACCGACTACCCACATGAAAGCGGCATCATTCCATTGACTGTTGACGTGACCGATGCGGTAAAAGAAGGCTCAAACGATCTCTTGGTCTATGTTTGGGATCCAACTAATACCTGGCAGAATGCCACCGGCAAGCAGGTTCTGAAGCCCGGAGGCATCATGTACACCCGCACTTCAGGGATTTGGCAGTCTGTCTGGATGGAAACAGTCCCCAGCACCTATGTCACTGGCTATGAAATTGACAGCGATATAGATAGAGGTATTGCTTATGTGACCTTGAAAACTAAAGGCAACTTAATGGGTGCCCAGGCCACAGTCACAGTCAAAGATGGCAAAGGGAAAAAAATAGCCAGCGGTAAGGTAAAGAATTGGGATAAACCGGTGGAGTTGAAGATAAAGGCTCCTCAGCTTTGGTCGCCTGATAATCCGTACCTCTATGACATGGAGATAGCTCTAAAATCCTCTGGCGGGACCGATAAGGTAAAAGGCTACTTTGGCATGCGCAAAATCGAAATGCGCAAAGACGCTAACGGCATTCCGAGCTTCTTTCTGAATAACGAAAAGATTTTCATGCAAGGGACGCTGGACCAGGGGTGGTGGCCTGATGGTCTCCTCACACCTCCCAGTGAAGAAGCCATGATTTTTGACATTCAGTTCCTTAAAGACGCTGGATTCAATATGATGCGCAAGCATATCAAAATCGAGCCGATGCGTTACTACTATCTCTGCGACAAACTCGGTCTTCTCGTTTGGCAAGATATGACTTCTGGGCCAGGCAACGTTAATGCCCGTTACGGTATGTATCGCCGCGAGCTCAAACAGATGATAGACCTCCTTCAGCCCATTCCTTCAATCGTAGTCTGGGTCCCTTACAATGAAGGCTGGGGGGAGCCCGAAGCCTTCAAAGCTAATGCCACCTTAAACTGGGTGATTGGTTACGATAAGACTCGTCTGGTAGATGGTCCTTCAGGCTGGACCGACTACGGAGTGGGGCACATCAAGGATATGCACAATTACCCTGGTCCGGGTATGTTTGATGTTATGCCGGATCGCATTTCAGCTTTAGGAGAGTTTGGCGGACTGGGACTGGCTGTTCCGGGACACGTTTGGGCCGACAACAAAGGCTGGGGCTACGTCAGCGACAATACTGTGGAAGCCTCTTTTGAGCGCTACACCTCGCTCATGAAGCGTTTAGCGCGTCTGGCTTCTCAGGGCCTTGCCGCTTCTGTTTACACGCAGACTACCGATGTTGAAGTGGAAATCAACGGCCTCCTGACCTATGACCGCAAGGTAGACAAATATGGTGCTGGAAACCTTAAAAAACTTCATGCAGAAGTTTACGAGGGCGCAACAAAGTATTATACTGTGAAAGAAGCCCAGCCCATTGCGCAAGAGTGGAAATACACCTTCGAGCAACCGGCAGCAGGATGGGAGAAGCCTGACTTTAATGATAGCAATTGGAAAAATGGCAAAGCTGGTTTTGGCAACGCTATTATCAAAAGGGATAACTCTCTTGCTCAGGTGAATACTGTTTGGGATACGAAAAACATCTGGATTCGCCGTGAGTTCAATTGGGATTTTGATCCGGATGGTGCCGCTGCGGTCGCATTAAGAATCTTCTTTGACGAAAACCCCGTCATTTATCTGAATGGTGTGGAGATTGCACGCTTTTCGGGCTGGAATACTAATTACGCCAGCGAAGAAATTGATATTACTCTCTTCAAAAAAGCTTTAAAGAAAGGCAAAAATGTATTGGCTGTTTCCGCTTCTAACGAAAGCGGTGGAGCTTATATTGACCTTGCACTGGAGCTGATGGAAGAAAAATAATTACGTTCTTCTGATACAATCTTAATCCAGCGGGGGCTGCAAAGGCAGCCCCTGTTTGTTGGGCACGAAAACGCTAGCGTACAGAAAAATTAAAGAATGGAAAAGCCATCTCGCATGCAAAGGCAACGGTAAACACTATGCTGACAACCAGGTTGAGCCTGAAAAACGCATCTCCCAACCAATGTTGCTTGCGAATCTTCGCTATCCAATGCTCTATCAGCACGCAAAGCGTAATAAATCCGACCGAAACAAGATAAGCTATTTTAAGGAGAGCAAAGAAACTAAATACTGCCATCGCCATAACTGTTAATAAGTGAAGCAGAAAAGCAAAGGATAGAGCATTTTTAGTTCCCCAGCTGATAGGCAAACTATGGCGACCATTTGCATGATCAGAGTCTAGAGTCCGAATTGATTCCAGAGTTGCCAAGCCTCCTGCCCAAAACAGGGCGATTATCCCCAAGGCAAAAGGTTCCCAGCGAATGCTCCCTGTAGCGGCAATCCAGGCCCAGAGAGGAAGAAGAGCATGAATAACTCCAGGGTAAAGCGTGGAATAATCGCTCATCCGCTGAAAGTGCGGATAAAAGCAGACAGCAGCTAAAAGGAAGGGTGATATGAAAAGGCAAAGGGAATTTGCTATACCACAGCACACGACAAAACCAAATGCCCCTGTAAGCAGAAAAAACCAAGCTCCTGCTCGAGCATTATCTGTTTCAAGACTGCCGGGAGAGGGGCTGGAGGTAAGTGATTTTTTGGTACGCAGATGAACTATATGCTTATAGGAAGCACAGCATACCTTCAACAGAAAAACCCCTGTTGGAACCAGGATAAAGGTCTTCCAGCCAGGCCAACCTCTTGTAGCACGGGCCGAGAGCATGATTGAGACCAGGGCAATAGATAGCGCAAAAATATGATGGCGCATTGTAAAAAAGATTTTCCATCTTTCCACCGCACCGGCAAGCGCATGCTTCACCTTTTTCCTTGGGCAAGCTTTCTCATCACGCTAGAGTGAGAAATGAGGTTGTATTAGAATTATAATTATTCTGCCTTCTTCTTAGCAGAAGCTCTCTTGGGCTTCGCAGGGGCAGCAGGCGTAGGCTGCTCTTCGGGTTTGTATAGAAGATATCGGGCGCAGGTGTCACACAGCACAATATCTTCAGCTCTCATAAGCTGGGCACGCGTCCCCGACGGTAAGGTCATATGACATTCGGGACAATTAGTGCCTCGCACAAGAGAAACCCCTTTTTTACCTCGTTTCATCAGGCGATCATAGTGCCCAAGAATATTGGCAGGGAGTTTTTCTCGAATTTCTGCAATGGTTTTTTGGTTTTTCTTAGAGGTGGGTTCTTCTCCTAACTCGATTTGCTGCAACGAGTACAGACACTCTATGACTTCAACGCTACTTACGTTCATAGTGAAATAAACTTTGGGGCGGGAAGAATGATCCTTCCGGGAACGCCTCACGCAGGTAATACTACACATTTTAGGTGAAAGCTCACAAGCAAAAAGATTATTCCTAAACCAGCAGGCAAGCTGCAGTAGAAGACAGAAGAAGTTCTGCCCCACATAAGCCGTTATCCACTCAGTGGTTACCTCTTTGTTGGGCATCTGCACGGGTGGCTTCTATGAGCAGAAGAAGGGAAAATAGAAAAACCAAAAAATCAATAGGAGCTTCACTGTTAGCGCCGCAAAGGGAAAGATAAATAATTTCAAACCGCGACGTTTTGCTCTATCTTTTGCTCTGATAAACGGTGGTCAGGCAAGCTAAAGTTAAATATCACTTCCCCTTAGGTGAGAAAGAAGTAGACAAGTTAGATGCTGCTTAGCATAATGGTTCCGTGATGGAGAAAAGCGCTAGCGTAAAGCAAAATATCCAACACAAGCCGGACTTAAAGTAATTTCGGCCAATGCTTTTATGAGCATCAGCAAAGGTAATACACTCAATATTTAAAGATTATGGAAGTTATTATTCAGCCCACCAGGGAAGCAGCAGCACTGCTGACTGCAAAAATTATTGCCGACGAAGTTAGAAAAAACCCAAGCAGTGTCTTGGGGCTTGCCACAGGTGCAACCGTAGAGCCTGTTTATGCCAGCTTGATTGAAATGCACCATAAGGAAGGGCTCGATTTTTCTCTCTGCAAGTCCTTCAATCTGGATGAGTATGTAGGGCTCAGCGGCGACCACCCGGGCTCTTATCGCTATTTCATGAACAGTCATTTGTTTGACCATATCAATATCGATAAACGCAATACAAGAGTGCCCAATGGCATGGCTAGCGATTTGGATGCAGAGTGCCTAACCTATGAAGAGGCAATCTGGCATGCTGGCGGCATTGATTTGTTACTAGTGGGCATTGGAATGGATGGGCACATCGGCTTCAATGAACCCATGTCTTCGCTGCAAAGCAGAACTCGAGTTAAGCAGCTCAATCCAGTGACTATCCGTCAAAATGCCGGATACTTTGGTGGCCCCGACAAAATGCCGCGACGTGCAATTACCATGGGAGTGGGAACTATTTTGGATTCTCAACGCTGCATTTTGCTCGCAACCGGTTCGGCTAAGGCTGATATATTGGCACAGGCGATTGAAGGGCCTTTCTGCGCCAATGTGACAGCATCCGCTCTCCAGTGGCATCGCCACGCTGTAGTTATTGCTGACGAAGCTTGCGCCGTTAACTTGAAAAACCGAGAATATTACGACTGGTCTTTTGCTCATGAACCGGAGTGGGCAGCGTTTCGCTCCTAGCGCACCCGCACAGCTTAACTGATGAATACTGTAAAAGCGGATTCGCTAATCGCTCACATTCACGGAACTTCTGAAAAGATGGCTGCAGCGGCTGCCCAGGCGGCTGCAGCTGCAATAGCGGAAGCTGTAGAGGTACGCGGGATAGCTCGAGTAATTTTGGCGACTGCTGTCTCACAAATAGAGTTTTATCACTCCCTGGTTGCAGATAAAACGGTGGATTGGAGCCGAATTGTTCTCTTCCACATGGATGAGTTCCTGGGAATAGGGGAGCATCAGTCTGCCAGTTTTGGAAAGTTCCTAAACGAAAATCTGCTGACCCGTGTTCCAGTCCGGACTGCCCACAAACTTCAAGGGGATTCCCTGTTGCCTTTGAATGAATGCGCGCGCTATGAATCACTACTTAGGGAAAGCCCTGTTGATCTCTGCTGCTTTGGAGTGGGCGAAAATGGACATATTGCTTTTAATGATCCAGACGTCGCAGACTTTGAAGAAGAATATTGGGTTAAACTGGCCAAACTGGATGAACGATGCCGCCTCCAGCAGGTAAAAGATGGGGTATTTCCCTCTTTAGCTGATGTGCCCCAATATGCCTATACTTTGACTATCCCTGCGTTAATGGCGACTCGGCAAGTCATTGGAATTGTCCCGGGTAGCCACAAAGCTGAGGCTGTTGGCAAAATGCTCCAGGGGCCTGTCTCCACGGCTTGTCCAGCCTCAATTTTGCGCCATCACCCAAAGGCTGTTCTGCATTTGGACACTTTATCTGCGGAGCGACTTTTGATCTCATAAAATCAGGCTGGTGCTTTTTTAGTGCTTAATTTACGGGGTTGTTGATGAAAAGCTCTTGCCATAAAGGAAATTTTTCGTTACAAAGCAGGGACTCACTTCTTAAGTGAGATGCCGATTTAGGGGCGGGGTAGCCAAGTGGCTAAGGCGGAGCTCTGCAAAAGCTTTATTCACCGGTTCGAATCCGGTCCTCGCCTCCAGTTCTCATTAACCTTCTGCTGTTCGAAATTCAACTATTTTTGTAGTGTTTATTTTTTCTGCTGGAATATTTGCGTCTCCTCTAAAAATATGCTAGTAATTGTTTGTAGGGAAGAGCTCTACTAGAGATAGTGGTGTTTTTGGAAAAATAATATGAAAGAAGAGATAAAAAAATTAACTAATAACGCAGGAATTCCGGTTCCGGATAATCAAAATGTTGTTACAGCAGGTCCCCGTGGACCCATGCTACTTCAAAGTACCTGGTTTATCGAAAAACTGGCTCACTTTGATCGAGAGGTTATCCCAGAGCGACGCATGCACGCTAAAGGCTCTGGAGCTTATGGTACTTTTACTGTGACGCATGATATTACACAGTATACCAGAGCTAAACTCTTTTCAGAAATAGGCAAAAAAACAGAGATTTTTGCACGCTTTTCCACCGTTGCAGGTGAGCGGGGAGCGGCAGATGCTGAACGCGATATTCGCGGGTTTGCACTAAAATTCTACACGGAAGAAGGGAACTGGGACATGGTGGGTAACAACACCCCGGTTTTCTTCATGAAAGACCCCCTGAAGTTTCCCGATTTAAACCATGTTGTCAAGCGTGACCCACGCACCAACATGCACTGCGCTAAGAGCAACTGGGATTTTTGGACCCTTCTCCCAGAAGCCTTGCACCAGGTCACCGTTTTGATGAGTGATCGAGGAATCCCTGCCAGCTTCAGGCACATGCACGGTTTTGGCAGCCACACATACAGCTTTATCAATGCTAAAAATGAACGGTTTTGGGTGAAGTTCCACTTTTTAACTCAGCAGGGAATTAAAAACCTGACAGATGCTGAAGCTGAAACCATTGTTGGTAAAGACAGGGACAGCAACCAGCGTGATCTTTACGAGAGCATTGAAAAGGGTGATTACCCGAAGTGGAAATTCTACATTCAGGTGATGACTGAAGAGCAGGCCAGGAACTGTCCTTATAATCCATTCGACTTGACCAAGGTCTGGCCTCACAAAGATGCTCCGCTAATCGAGGCAGG
>LSQX01022984.1_pt1 | contig 64579 bp, 47 predicted proteins | sample 654561 | NCBI WGS metagenome assembly LSQX01 (sample SAMN04489861, study PRJNA283612) | anaerobic digester metagenome | isolation source: 4 biogas reactors fed with cattle manure at either 37C or 55C with and... | place: Denmark: Kongens Lyngby | collected 2014
ATAATCAGCAAAAAGCATATGCGGCTCTGGAACAGGCTGCTGCACAGCTGGCTGACCTTCAGACACGCATACTGACGCTGCAAGAAGCCGTGAAACAGCGTCAGCCGTTGCTTGACCAGGCTGGTGAACGGTTCCGGCAGGTCATGCAGCACATGGGGTTTGCTGATGAACAGTCTTATCTCTCCGCGCGCATGTCTGAGCACGAGCGTCAAGAACTGGCCGGGCAGGCAAGCGTGCTGGACCAGGAGGCCGGCGATATCAAGATCCGGATGCATGATGTTACCGAGCAGTTAAAGAAGGAACAAGCAGAGGTCACCGCGCCAGAACAATATGATGCACTTCTGGCCAGGCGCCAGGAGCTACAGCAGTCCAGACAGCAGGCAGGAGAGCAGACAGGTGCCATCAAGCAGCAGCTTGCCGATCAGAAAGCCGTGCACAGGCAGCGCATGCACCTGCAGAAGCAGCTTGACGCTCAACAGCAGGTCTGCGACCGCTGGGCACAGCTGAATGATCTTATCGGTTCAGCCGATGGAAAGAAGTTCCGCAATTTTGCCCAGGGTTTAACTTTTGAACGGATGGTGGCTCAGGCAAACCGTCAGCTGCAGCGTATGTCAGACCGCTACCTGCTGGTGCGTGACCCGGAAAAACCACTGGAACTAAGTGTCATGGACCAGTACCAGGCTGGTGAAATCCGTTCAACAAAAAACCTGTCAGGTGGTGAAAGCTTTCTTGTCAGCCTGGCGCTGGCGCTTGGGCTGTCTCAGATGGCCAGTCACAAAGTGCGGGTTGATTCGCTTTTCCTTGATGAAGGGTTCGGTGCTCTCGATGAAGATGCCCTGGAGATGGCTTTAGAGACACTGACAGGGCTTCAGCAGGAAGGCAAGTTGATTGGTGTTATTTCCCATGTGGGGGCACTGAAGGAACGCATCCGCACCCAACTGAATGTGTTTCCCCTGTCGGGTGGTCGCAGCCGTATCTGTGGACCGGGTGTCCAATCGGACCAGACATGAGTTTGCTTGAACCTGGTGATTTTTTGTCTGGTCGCCGCTCTGTTTGAACATCATTTAACCAGCGGAAGAGCTGTCGCGTCAGGAGACTGCCTAGGCAAATCCGGGCACTTGCGTTATGCTCATCATATCAAAAGAACATCCAGTTTGCAGCCTGAAGAGGAGCGGATCATGCAGGAACAGTTAACCAGAATCATAACTCAAGAAGATGCTGAGTTTCTCAGAGATGAATCACGATCCATCGGATATGCGGCGTCTATCGCATTCCCGTCAGATGAAAAAGACCTATCGGCCATCTTGAAGGACTGCAGCAAAAACGGCTGCGCAGTTACCTTGCAGGGCGCGCGCACCGGCCTGACAGCAGCCGCTGTGCCCCAGGGCGGGCAGATCATTAATTTATCACGCATGAACAGGGTACGCGGCATGTATCTGGATGATTCAGGTCACTTTGTCTTGCAGGTTGAACCGGGTGTTATCCTGGCCCGCCTGCGCAAGCAGATTGAAACCAGGCGTTTTCTGACGACGGGCTGGGATGTGTCATCTTCACAGGCTTTCCAGCTTTTCCAGAAAGCCCCGCCTCAGTTCTTCACACCGGATCCGACAGAAACAACAGCCAGTATCGGGGGTATGGCGGCCTGCAATGCCTCAGGTGCGCGCAGTTATCGCTATGGCTCATTCAGGGCTCATGTGCAGGGTTTGCGGGTTGTTCTGGCGGATGGCCAGACCCTCGCCCTGGCCAGAGGACGCGAAAGGGCCGATGGCCGGTTTATGCGCCTGCGCACAGAACAGGGGCAGTTCATCGCTTTCCATCTGCCGTCCTATCAAATGCCTGAATGCAAATCGGCTGCCGGTTATTATGCGGCTGATGACATGGATGCTGTTGATCTGTTTATTGGCTCAGATGGCACATTGGGTGTCCTTTCTTTGATCGAGATCAAGCTGCAGCCTTTGCCGCCGATTATCTGGGGCGTTACCTGCTTTTTCACAACAGAAGAGCAGGCGCTGCGTTTTGTCCTGCAGGTACGGGCACAGAATGACGGACATATCTGTGCGCTTGAATATTTTGACGATCAGGTGCTGCTGTTGCTTGAGCGTCAGCGTCAGGACAGCCCTGCCTATGCCCGGTTGCTGGAGCCGCCTGTTGATGCCATCTGCGCCGTGTTTTGTGAATTGCAGGGGCATGGTGAGCCTGACATGTTGGCTGCTTTGTTCCGTCTTGGCGCTTTGATGGAGGCTGTAGCGGCTAACCCGGCTGACAGCTGGGTGGCCAGAACAGATTTTGACAGAGATCAGCTGACTTTTTTCCGTCACGCTGCCCCGGAATGCGTCAATGGACTGATCGATCAGCGACGCCGGCAACATCCCCGGTTGACCAAATTGGGCACTGATATGGCCGTGCCTGACAACCATCTGCTGGATGTTATGGCCTTGTATCAACAGGATTTACTGGAGAGCCACCTGGAATATGCTATCTGGGGCCATATCGGCAACAACCATGTCCATGTCAATATTCTGCCCAGAAATGAGCAGGATTACCAGGCCGGCAAAATGCTTTACCGCCGCTGGGCGGAACAAGTTGTTGCCTGGGGTGGTTCGGTGGCCGCCGAACATGGCATCGGCAAGCTGAAAGCGGAGTACCTGAAGCTGATGTTCGGCACACAAGCCCTGCAAGAGATGCGTCAGGTCAAAAAAGCACTGGATCCCTTCATGATACTGGGCAGAGGCAACCTGTTTGGTGCATGGACTTCAGAAATGCCCTCCGGAGGTCATACATGAAAATCGTGGTTTGCGTCAAGCAGGTTCCCGGAACCAATGCAGTGCATCTTGACCCCGATACCGGGACACTGATCCGGGAAGCACGCCATGCCATTATTAACCCATTTGATGCCTTCGCCGTTGAGCAGGCTGTCCGGCTCCAGGAAAAATACGGTGGTGAAACGATCGTGCTCAGCATGGGTATACCGGCTACAGAAAAAATACTGCGGGATGTCCTCAGTCGCGGGATTGACCAGGCGGTACTTTTAACGGACAGTGCTTTCGCCGGAGCTGATACCTGGGCAACCGCTTACACCCTTTCTGCCGCTATTCATAAAATTGGATCTGTCGATCTTGTTTTATGTGGCAGGATGGCCATCGATGGCGACACGGCGCAGACAGGCCCGGAACTGGCTGAATGCCTGGGTTTTGTGCCGTTGACTGATGTGTCTGAAGTCCGTGAGCGCAGTGCCGGAAAACTGACTGTACGTCAGAATATCGAGGGGGGCTACAGAGACCTGGCCGTTAGCTTGCCTGCTTTGCTGACCATCGCTAAAGATGCCTGCAAGCCACGCTTACCGTCTATTCACAGCATAGTGCAATCGCGAGGCAAACCGCTGCTGTTCTGGACAGCAGACGACCTGGCGCTGGACAAGCAGCTGATCGGCCGGCCTGGATCACCTACCCGTGTCGTTGAAACAACGACCCCTGTACTAAAAAAAGAAACCATAACGCTTTCTGATGATGTTAAAGAACTGGCCTGCCTGTTGCGTAAGGAGCTGATGGATGGCCCCGGGCACGCTTTACCGATGCATCATGCTGAACATGCTGAAAAAGAAAATCATCCCGCGGGGGCGAAAAAAATCGGGACAGGCAAAGGCGCTTCTGTCATGATGGCAACGGCTGACGCGCTCCAGCCGGGCGGGATTTGGGTTTTCGCTGAAACCGTGAATCAGCAGATCCATCCGGTTGTTTTTGAACTGCTCAGTTGTGCACGCCATCTGGCGGATCAACCTGCCGGGAAGCAAGTGACCGTGGTTTTGTGTGGCAGTTCAGCCGGCCTTTTGGCCGGCAGCCTGGTAGCGAACGGTGCGGACAATATCCTTCTTTGTGATGACGCGGCTGTGAACGGTCAACCGCAGGATATCTGCACAGAGCTGATTACCCGGCTCGTGAGGCAATATAAGCCGGATATTTTCCTGTTCGGGGCAACAGCCTATGGCAGAGCTGTCGCGCCCCGTCTGGCTGCCCGTCTGCAGACCGGGCTTACCGCTGACTGCACCCAGTTGCGCTTACAGGAGGAAACCGGGTTGCTGCTGCAAACAAGACCGGCTTTTGGCGGTAACATGCTTGCCACAATTGTTACAGATCGGCACCGTCCGCAGATGGCGACAGTCCGTCCCGGTGTCATGAAGCCCGAATCAGAACAGCCGGCGCGCCACGGCTGCTTGATCATGGTCGAGGCTCCGCAGACTGTACAGCGTGTGCACGTCTTGAAACAGTTCTTTCTGCCGGCCAGGCCTGGCATTGCAGACGCGCCTGTCATCGTTTCAGCCGGGCGCGGTATTGCTTCACAGAAGAACCTGCAGCTGGTAGTGGAGCTGGCTGGACTTTTGGGCGGTCAATGCGGTGTGACACGTCCCCTGGTTGATCTGGGCTGGGCAGAAAGCAGCTGGCAAATCGGACAGACCGGTCAGGCAGTGGCGCCACAACTCCTGATCGCCTGTGGGATTTCCGGAGCCATCCAGCACCTTGCCGGTATCAGCGGCGCGCGAAAAATAATCGCCATCAATACAGACCCGGATGCGCCCGTGTTTTCCATGGCTGATTATCGGCTTGTGGGCGACTGCATACCCATCTTGCGGCAGTTGATTCGTTTTCTGCGACAATAACGGTCACCAACAGAAGCAGGTTGCAAAGCAGTCGGTTATTTGCTACATTGTCGTTGTTTCTTTCCGGCTGATCCACAGAACTGGATCTGGCGGAACAGGCAGAATGGAGTTTGAAGCGACCATGAACATCATTGTTGTCGGCGATGGCAAAGTTGGCTATACGCTGGCAGATAACCTTTCTCAGGAAAAACATAATATAACAATCGTCGATAAAGACCCGGACGCTTTGCGCCGAGCTCATGATCATCTGGATGTCATGTGTGTTAAAGGCAGTGGTGTCAGTGTCAATGTTCTGCTGGAAGCCGGCGTGCGGGATACGGACCTGCTGATCGCGGCAACGTCAAGTGATGAGATCAATATGGTTTGTGCCCTGACAGGCAAGAAACTGGGCGCGAAACGAACGGTTGCCAGGATCAGGGATCCTGAATATGCCGCAGAGCTATCTCTGCTGAAAAATGAACTGGGTCTGGATATGATTATCAATCCTGAACAGGCATCAGCTATGGAAATTGTCCGGATCCTGCAGTTTCCTTCAGCTGTCAACGTGGAAAGTTTTGCTAAAGGCCGTGTCCGCGTGATCGAGATCAAGGTAACTTCAGACATGCCGATTGCCGGGTTGCCCCTCAAGAAAATAGCACAACGTATCAATGCGTCTATCCTGGTCGGTGCGATTGAACGCCATGGTATTGTCATGATTCCCAATGGTGATACGGTCGTCGAAGCCCAGGACACGATTTATGTGGTCGGCAACTCCATGCAAACCTATGGTTTCTGCAAGGCCATTGGCAGCAACATGCTCAAAATCCGCTGGGTGATGATTGTTGGCGGCGGGCGAATCGGTTATTATCTGAGCCGGACGATCCTGCAGATGGGCATGAAAGTCAAACTGATTGAGATCGATCATGACCGTTGTATGGAATTGACCGATCTGCTGCCGGAAGCCCTGGTCATCAATGGCGATGGCACCAACACGGAATTTTTGGAATCAGAGAACCTCAGCAAGATGGATGCTTTCGTCGCTATGACCGGTCGTGACGAGGATAACCTGATCATGTCCTTGCTGGCCAGGCAATCCGGAGTGCCTAAGGTCATCACCAAGGTAGCCCGCATCCGGTCGGAAAATATGATGAAGATCCTGGACCTGGACAGTGTTATCAGCCCTCGGTTGATCACCGCCAACCAGATTCTTCAGTATGTACGTGGTCTGGAAGCAGCAAAAACCACATCCATTGAAGCACTTTACAAGATGATCAACGGGCAGGCGGAAATTCTGGAGTTCTTGGTTTTCAAGGATCGCTGGTATTTGAATACCGCGCTGAGGGATCTGAAGCTGGTAAAAAACGTGCTCATTGCCGCGATCGTACGAAAAAATGAGATCATCATCCCGCACGGCAAAGATATGCTGCGCCTGGATGACCGGATTATTGTCTTCACTAAAGCTACCGTTCTAAGCAATCTGGATGAAGCTTTTGTGGTGCAGGAGCAACGATGAATCGTAAAGCAGTCATCAGAAGTCTGGGTATTGTTTTACTATGCGAGGCCGGATTTATGATCCCGTCTTTGGTCATCGCGCTGTATTTTAAAGACGGTGATGCCCTGTCTTTTCTTTTAACCATTGGCCTGCTGATCCTGATCGGCGGTCTGCTTAGTCTGGTGCGTCCTGGCAAGACAGGCCTGTACGCCCGGGATGGGCTGGCGATTGTATCACTGGGCTGGCTGGCTATGTCATTTTTCGGCGCGATGCCTTTTTTCTTAAGCGGTGCCATTCCCAAACCGGTCGATGCCCTCTTCGAATCAGTCTCCGGTTTTACCACAACCGGCGCCAGCATACTGACTGTAATTGAAGGCATGCCTCGTGGAATCCTCTTCTGGCGCAGTTTCACACACTGGATCGGCGGGATGGGCGTGTTGTTGCTGACACTTGCCATATTGCCGTTGGCCGGCGCCGGCGCGGTTCACATACTGCGGGCAGAAAGCCCGGGTCCTTCGCCAGGCAAACTGGTGCCGCGGCTGGCAGCTACGGCTAAGATCCTGTATCTGCTCTATATAGCGCTGACGCTTGCCCAGGTCATTGCCCTGCTGCTGGCTGGCATGTCACTTTTTGATGCCCTGATCCATGCGTTTGGCACAGCCGGTACCGGCGGATTCTCCAACCGCAACCTAAGTGTTGGCGCTTACGCCAGTTTGCCGGTGAACTTGATCATCTCAGTGTTCATGCTGCTGTTCGGTGTCAGTTTTTCCCTGCATTATCAGGCCTTGAAAGGGAACTGGCGTGTCTATTTAAAGGACGAGGAACTGCGTTTCTATCTGACACTTGTCGTTGCTTCAGTTGCCCTGATCACCTGGGATGTCTGGCGCCATCAGATCATGGCACCGGGGGCGTCGCTGGAGCACGCTTTCTTTCAGGTTTCATCAATCATCACGACGACTGGCTACTCGACCGTTGACTTCAATACATGGCCAACCTTAAGCAAGTCGGTGCTGATCCTCTTGATGTTTATCGGTGCCAGTGCGGGATCTACAGGAGGCGGCATTAAATGCATCCGTATCTTGATGATGTTCAAGATGATCCGCCGGGAAATGACACGGATGAAGCATCCTCAGATCGTCCAGGGCATACGGGTCAGCAAGGTGACTGTCGAGCAGGATATACTGGGTGCAACAACGCTGTTTATTCTTTTTTATCTGGTGATCCTGGTCTTTGCTGTTTTTATCGTTGCTGCCGAATCAGCCGACCTGGTGACCGGGTTTACAGCTGTTCTGGCCTGCTTAAGCAATATAGGCCCTGGTCTGGAAATGGTTGGGCCAGCCAGTAATTATTCTGCATTTTCACCGCACAGCAAGCTGATCCTTTCTTTGTGCATGCTGATCGGCCGCCTGGAGATTATGCCGGTTGTCCTGCTTGCCCTGCCTTCTTTCTGGCGCCGGGTCAGCCACTAATCCAACCTAATGCTTTCCTTTTACTGTTAACCGGGTATAATGGAAAAATGCAAATCTGCTCCAAGTAAAAACAGTTTGCGATTTTTTGACGAGGTGAACAGCGCATGTATATGGAAAGCATCCTTGATGCCATTGGCAACACACCAATGATCAGTTTGAGAAAAACGACGGGTCTGCCTGTTTTCGCCAAAGCTGAATACCTGAATCCAGGTGGCAGCATCAAAGACCGTGTCGCCTGTTTTATGATCGAACAAGCAGAGTCACGTGGTGTCCTGAAGCCGGGTATGACCATTGTGGAACCGACTTCCGGCAACACCGGCATCGGAATCGCCCTGGCTGGCGTACAAAAAGGCTATCGTGTGATTATTGTCATGCCGGAGAATATGAGTGAAGAACGGAAAAAAATCATCCAGGCCTTGGGGGCGGAACTGCTGCTGACCCGGGCGGAAGACAGCATCAACGGCTCTGTGCAGGCTGTCCTGCGCATAAAAGCTGAGCATCCGGACGTTTTTATCCCACAGCAGTTTGAGAATCCGGACAACCCGCGTGTCCATTACCAGACAACTGCTCCGGAGATCTGGGAACAGCTGGCCGGGGACATTGATGTCTTTGTTTCAGGACTGGGAAGCGGTGGTACGCTGGAGGGTATTGGCCGTTTTTTCAAGGAGCGGCGTACGGACATCCGTGTTGTGGCAGTTGAACCGAAAAACGTATCCGCTTTGCTGGGCCATGAGCCTGGTCTGCATAAAATCCAGGGAATTGGAGACGGATTCATCCCAGCTGTGCTGGATGTCCGGCTGATTGATGAGGTTATCGAAGTCAGTGATAACGACGCGGTCGATATGGCCAGGATTCTGGCACGCACCCAGGGTGTTCTCGTGGGCACTTCCTCCGGTGCGAATGTCTGGGCAGCCATGAGGGCTGCTGAACAATATGGACATGGCAAGAAGATTGTCACAATTCTGCCCGATCGTGTTGAACGCTATTTCAGCACGTCGCTGATCTAGCATGCGAGAGAAACGAAACAGATCATCAAGCGAACCCGGTCCCGGCAGCTTGAACCCGTATGCCATGCTGCAGTTTTTCAGCTGGGCAACCATTAGCTGCTTCAACCCCTATGTCACAGTAACCCTGACAGACCGGGGCCTGAACAACAGCGGTATCGGTCTCATTCTGACACTCAACGCACTGGTTTCCATTGTGGCGCAACCTGCATGGGGGTTGATCAGTGACCGCATCCATTCCATCAGGAAAGTCTTCATCATCTGCCTGGCAGGGTCCAGTCTGGCGATCATGCTGATTCCCCGGGCACAAAGTTTCAGCCAGCTGATCGTCCTTTATCCACTGGTGCTTTTCTTTCTTAGTCCCGTCGCACCGCTGCTGGATGTATGGACCTATCAGGGAGGAAGTCTCCGGCCGGGCTCATCATACGGATCATTGCGCCTCTGGGGTTCACTAGGCTTTGCCCTTTGCCTCATACCCCTTGGCCGCATGGTTACACTGACTGGTTTGAATGTGACCAGCTACAGCTTTGTTTTCCTGGCTGTTGTCAGTGTGCTCATCAGCCTGACGCTGCCTGCTGTGCAGCAAAAGCAGATCAGCCCAGTCATGCAACCATCAACAGGTTCACTGAAAATAAGCGCTTTGCTGGGACAGAAAGCTTATCTGTCCTACCTGTTTGTTATCTTTCTTGCTTTTATTTCGATCCAGCCGATGTTTGGCTTTCAGGCTCGTCTCATGCTGGAAGTTGGCGGTAATCAGGAGCTGTACATGTGGACCATGGCCTTGGCGGCACTCAGTGAAATTCCCGTGTTTATCTGGTCAAAACGACTGATCAGCCGTTTCCGTCCAGCCAGTTTAATCATTATTTCTTTTGCCGTTTTCATTATCCGCATGGTCATCTATTCTGCTGTGACAGAGCCTTGGCATATTATTCTGACCAGTCTGATTCATGGCTTTTCCTATGCGCTCTTCCTGGTGGCGACTGTCAGCTATATTGACAATCTGGCACCGCAGGGCATGAAATCAACCGCGCTGACGATCGCCAGTGCGATCTATATCGGCTTAAGCGGTATGGTCGGTAATACGATCACCGGACGCTTGATGGACAGTATCGGCATCCGACCTGTTTATTTGCTGGGTGCCCTGGCTACAACCCTTGCCTTGGTTCTCTTCATCTTGACCCTGCTGCCCGGCAGCCGTCTGATCCGCAAGGCTTGATATCTGGCCAGCTTGTTCCTGTTCCGCCACATTCAACCGGTTGATCCAACGGCGTGTACGCAGACGGCGAATGCCGAGGAAGACTTTATAAAACTCTTCAACAATGATCAGGATAACGACCTGCTGAACCGGCAGGCGCAGCAATAAACCGCCGATGAAGGCCAGAGGCACACCGATCAGCCAGACACCGGTTATATCCAGCATGAGTGTAAAACGGGTGTCGCCACCGCTGCGCAGCACGCCGACCATATTGATGATATTGAAGACCCGAAACGGCATGACCAGGCCGTACACAACGAGGATAGACGAAGCCGTTCTGGTGACATCTGGTGAAACTTGATAAAAAGAGAGGATCAGGGGTGACGTGAGGATCAGCAGCATACCGCTGGCCACGCCGATCAAAGGTCCCAGCAGAACTAGTTTTACGGCGTTTTTATAGGCCTCAGCCGGTTCATCAGCCCCTATGCGGTTGCCAACCAGAACAGCTGCGGCATTCGCGATGCCGAAGAACACGACCATAGCTAGCCTTTCCACTGTTGAAGCGATATTGATAGAGGCTACCACATGGGTGCCCATGCGGGCATAGACAACGGTGTAAAGTGTTACGCCTACCGCCCAGAGCGACTCGTTAAGCACAACCGGCAGGGTCGTGCGCAGATACCGCTTGCAGAACGGCAGGTCAAAGCTGAGCATTTCCCGCAGTCTGGCAGCAAGCAGTAGTTTTCGTCCGTAAATGACGCTGATCAGCAGGACGACCTCGATGATTCTCGCCAACAAAGTTGCGATTGCAGCACCCCGAACGCCCAAAGCAGGCATGCTGAAATGACCAAAAATGAGAACATAGTTCAAAGCTGTATTGAACAGCAAGGCAAATGCACTGATATACATGGGCAAGCGTGCGTTACCCATGCTGCGTAACACACTGGAAAAAGTGAATGAAACCGCCATCATGACAAAACTGAAAGCAATAATGATCAGATATTGGCTGCCCATGACAACGACTGTCTCATCTGTAGAAAACAGGCTGAGCAGCTGTTTGGGCAACAGAAGCCCGGCGGCCAGAAAAATGGTGGCAATGGCACAGGCAGACAGCAGGCCAAGCCCCAGAACCCGTTTGATGTTAGCGAGGTCACGAGTGCCCCAGTATTGGGCGGTGAAGATGGCTGATCCACTGCTGATGCCGAACAGGAAAAGATGCAGCAGAAAAGTGACCTGGTTAGCCAGGCCGACTGATGCAATTTCTGTTTCACCAAGCTGGCCGATCATAATGGTATCAACCATATTCAGCAAGGCTGAAATCAGGTTTTGCATGGCGATCGGCGCGGCAATCGCGATCAGGGAACGATAAAACGAACGGTCTGCTGCCGGCCGTCTGAGCATGATGTCCTCCTTTGTCAGTCAGGTGAGCATCTGGCAGGCCAGATTTCTGCTCTGCTTAAAGTGGCTATATCCTATCTTAGTGTACGCTTTCTTGTCAATCTGGCACTGTCGGGCTGCAGCCTTCCTCTTTGCGGCTATCATGAACAGCCGCTGCTGCTTGGCAGACTGGGCAAAGATACTGCCACAAAAGCCTTCTGGTATGGCATAATGAAGCCAAGACCGTATCAGGACGCAACCTGATGACATTAATTGATAGAAAGGGTAAACATCATGACCAGGCTGGCAACAATCAACGAGCAAGGAAACTGGTACCGGGGCAATACCCATGCACACTCCCAGGTGTCTGACGGCGAGTATGCGCCTGAAATGCTGGTTCAAGCCTACAAGGATCTGGGCTATGACTTTCTGGCCATCACAGACCACCGCACTTACGGCTGTTATGAATCACTGAGCGATGATAATTTTCTTGTGCTGCCGGGTGTTGAACTGGATGTACGGGTACCCGGGCAGGAGGCCATCTGCCACCATGTTGTTGGCCTGGGCTTGCCGGGTCAGAACAAGCTGACCCACGGCCAGCGCATCACCTACCCGGAAAACACCAATGTTCGCCAGATGACTGCGTATTTACGGGCTAACGGCAATCTGTGCATTTATGCGCACCCCAACTGGTCGCATGTTTATCCGGAACATATGGTGGATATTCCGGGTCTGGTCGCGATGGAAATCTTCAATAACACCTGTGAGGTTCATACAACAGCCGGATCTTCAGATACCTGGTATGACCGGATGCTTTGGAGTGGGCAGCAAATATGGTGTGTGGCCTGTGATGACACACACCAACATCAGCCGGATCTGGGTGGTGGCTTCATACGGGTCAAAGCTGAGCATTTAAATCACGCATCAATTATGGAAGCCATTCTGGCAGGAAGCTTTCATGCGTCTCAAGGGCCGCTAATCGATCAGTTTCATGTGGAAAATGGCGAAGCTTATATCGCCTGCTCAGCCTGTTGCTCGATCGGACTGCTGGCAGACAGTCATCCCGGCATGGCCTTGAATGATGCCTCCTGCTCAATGACCGAAGGTTCTTTTACACTGCGGGGAACCGAGCGTTATGTACGGGTGGTCGTCAAAGACAGCACCGGTAAAAAAGCCTGGTCCCAGCCAATTTGGCTTTGAGAGACAACCGTTCTTTACTGGATTGTCAAGATAAGAGGTTGACCATGATCCATTTTCCAGAAGACCGCTACAGTGACATCCGCATTGAAAACCGCTATCAGACGGATATAACCATTGAAAACAAGGTTCTGCGTCAGAATAAGACACGCGTTACACAGGGCGCCATGATCAGGATCTACGATGGAGACAAATGGTACTATGCAGCGACAACCCGCCTTGATGACTTGCAGGGAGAAGTGGACAGACTGGCCGCGATGAGCCGGAGCAATAAGGATATCAGGCTGGATAAAACCGTTTCCTCTTTTGAAGTGCATCAGGATGTCTGCCTCCGTTACCAAGCGCAACCGGTCAATCGGGTGCCTCAAGAGGAAAAGCTGGCTTTGCTGCAACGGTACAGTGAAATTGCCGGTGAATCGGCCGCGGTCGTGATCTGCAAGGCCTATTACCGTGATACATACGAAACACGACATTTCCTGTCCAGCAAAGGTGCAGATATCCTCTTTGATTTTCAGTCGGCCGCGGTTGCCATACGCTATAACCTGACGGTTGGCGGTAAACAGGGGCGTGGCAGCAGGGATATTGTCAAAACAGATTTTGCCAGCCTATCCGGTTATGAAGACGCTATCCGGGAAGAAATAGAAAAAGACATTGAATTCTTTACACAAGCCAAACCGGTCGAGGAAGGGCGTTACACCTGTGTTTTGGCTCCGCTCGTAACCGGTGTTTTTGCCCATGAGAGTTTCGGCCATAAAAGTGAAGCTGATTTTATGATAGGTGATGAGGCGATGATGAAAGCCTGGGCCATAGGCTCTGTCGTGGGGTCACCTGAACTCAATATAACGGACAGGGGTGATCTGGAAGGTTCCGGTTATGTGCCCTATGATGATGAAGGGACAAAAGCGCGATGCAACGACATCATCAAGGACGGCCGGTTGACGGGAAGATTGCACAGTGCTGCAACGTCGGCATCTTTGCAAGAATCACTCACGGGCAACGCACGGGCGCTTCATTTTGAGTTTGAACCAATCGTGCGGATGACCCACACCAGCATCGAGCCGGGAAATCTCAGTAAAGATGAGCTTCTGTCAACAGTAGAGAAAGGCTTGTTCATTGAAACCTTGTATCATGGTTCAGGTATGACAACTTTTACGATCGCGCCACACCGGGCTTATATGATAAGAGACGGGAAAATAGCCGAGCCGGTTCTGGTCAGTGTCATCTCCGGCAATGTCATGGAAACACTGCACAAGATTGACGGCTTTTCCAGGGAAGTCGGCAGCTACTCATTCGCTCTGGGTGGTTGCGGCAAAATGGAACAGGCACCTTTGCGCGTTGGTTTCGGCGGTCCGTTTATTCGGGTCAATGACATCTTGGTTCAGTAAAAAGGAGCGTTTGTTGATGATCAGGGAAAAATACCAGATCAATATTGTGGAGACTTCGTTGAGTATCGTACAAAACAGAATTGATTCTGTGCGCAAGAAGAATATCACCCGAACGGGTTATCGTGTTTATAAGAATGGGCAGATTGGCGTGTATGGCCAGTTGGGAGAAAGCGCACCAGATCCTTGGGGGCAAGCCGAAGAAAATCTGATCAGGCAGCCGGTTTCCTATCCTTTCGCACCGGACCATTCAATCAGGCAGGAAAGGGTTATCGCGTCAGATTTGAAAGATCATCAAATTATGGCAGACCTGGAGCGGCTTCTTGAGCAAGCACGTAAAGACAATCCGGACTTTATCTTGAGCAACAAGGTTAATGTGACTCAAATCAGCATGCTTTTGGAAAACAGTCTTAATACGCGCCTGTATCATTCAGATAAGGTGCTGAGTGTGGGGATTCTGCTTAAACACCGGGAATCAGCCAGCATCATGGATGCCTTTCTGGGTTACCGGGCACGCTGCTGGGATCCTGACCTGTTCACATCGGCCTTGAATCAGCTGACTCAGGCTTATCTTACCCCTATGCCGTTTCCGGATAAGGAAGTGCTGGTGGTGGCAGAAGCCGATTTGCTGGCCGGCAAGCTAATCAGCGAGTTAAATGGTGAAAAAGTCGGCTATAAAAGTTCGCTTTTTGCCGGTGACATGGGCAGAAAAGTATTTCACGATGACTTTAGCTTTTTCCTGGACTGGAACGAACAGGATCAGTATCACACACCATTTTTTGACGCTGAGGGAACCGTCTGTCCGGATAACCGCCAGATAAGCCTGATCAACCGGGGTGTCATCGAAAAGGCTTATACAGATAAACGAACAGCTGATCTTTTCAACATGCCGCTGACCGGTTCTGCCGTTTGTCCATACGATGGTGTTCCGGCACTGGGCGCAGGTAATTTTAACATCATGCGAAGCGAGAAGACCCTTACTGAATTGCTGGATGGCAGACCGGGTGTCTTAATTGCCATGGCTTCCGGTGGTGACTATACCGAAGAAGGTAAATTCGCGACGCCTGTCCAACTGGCCTTTCTGACTGATGGCAAAAAGCTTCTGGGGCGCTTACCTGAGTTCAATGTATCCGGAAATCTATATGACTTGTTCGGGCGGGATTATATCGGCTTTTCCAGCGATCGCTTTTGGGGCGGAGAGCCCATGCTGGTTGTCAAGATGAAAACCTGAGCGACAACCAGACGACTTAATTCGAAAAAAGATCCGGACCGATTGGCCCGGATCCTTTTTTGTGGTTGTGTGCACAATAGTCGATGCGCAAAATGCTTCCAGCTTTTTGCCGCACCTAAATGATGAACTTGATGACAAACAAAATGGCAACAATGATGGAGAGAATATGCAGATCTTTAATTTTACCGGTGAAAAGCTTGATCAGCACATAGGAGATCAGGCCGATACCAATACCGGTCGCGATAGAATAGGTGAGCGGCATCATGACCATGGTCAGGAACGCGGGAACAGCATCGGTGATGTTGGAAAAATCAATATCTTTCAGATTGGCCATCATCAGGACGCCGACAATGATCAAGGCCGGGGCGGTGGCGGCAGCCGGCACGATACCGGCCAGAGGGGCCAGAATCAACGCGACAATAAACAGAAGGCCGGTTGTGACGGATGTAAGACCTGTTTTACCGCCTTCAGAGATGCCGGATCCTGATTCGATGTAGGTTGTCACAGTCGAGGTGCCCATACAGGCACCAGCGGCTGTGGCGACAGCATCACAGAGCATAGCCTGCTTCATGCGCGGAAGATTGCCGTTTTCGTCAAGCATGTTAGCCTGTTTGGCTGTACCGATCAGTGTGCCGATTGTATCAAACATGTCAACCAGGGTGAAAGAGATGACGACGGTGAGTATCGAGAGGACACCTGCGAAAATACCGCCGGCATCGCCCATCAGGGCGCCGAAATCCATTTTAAAAAGACCAAGTTGCGTCCAGTCACGGAAGTTATCAGTGAAGTGGGCTGTTGTAATTGCTTCTGGCAGTTGTGTGATTTTCATGGGGATGCCGATAAGGGTGCAGGCAATGATGCCGATCAGGATCGAGCCTTTGACCTTGAAATAATAGAGAATCCCAATGATCACAACACCGATCAGAGCCAGCAGCGGTTCAAAGGGGAAAGCCTCCTGTTTCAAGGAGAATACGGCAAACTTGACCAGTGTCGCGTCGTCGTTAACGACCAGGCCGGCATTCTGCATGCCGACAAAAGCGATAAAGAGGCCAATACCTGCTGAAATCGCGACCTTGAGGTTTTGCGGGATCGCTTTGACAATAGATTCGCGTAAACCGACAATGGTGATGATGATAAAGATGGCGCCTGAGATAAAGACCGCAGCCAGAGCACCATTGTAACCGTATACCGTTGCGACGGTGAAAGCGAAAAAAGCATTCAAACCCATGCCAGGAGCCTGGGCAAAGGGTATGCGGGCATAAAGCCCCATCATCAAGGTGCCAATCGCTGCGGCAAGGCAGGTTGCGATGAAGATGGGTCCCCAATACTTAGCCGGATCGCTGGTTGTGGAACTGAGCATGTTCGGATTGACAAAGATAATGTACGCCATGGTGAAAAACGTTGTGATACCGGCGACAATCTCGGTGCGTACTGTTGATTTCGCCGCTTTGATGCCAAAAAACTTATCCATATGACCCCCCTGTATTAATAGACTATGTGCCAAACCACACGGAAGCATTATACCTGAAAAAAGGCGATCATTGAATAGAAAACACCTGTTTTTCCAGCCTCTTGCGCCAATTTGCCATTCTGCATAATCCAGGCTGATATTAGCAGGTCAACTCACTAAAGTATGCGCAGTAGACAGGGTAGCTTGTCGCTTGAGGTTTTGCAAGCGTCAGAAAACCGGAAAAAGTCATCTTGCCGGTCAAGAGGCCGGCGTTTTGTCTCTGATCCTATTGTCTTTCCGGTTCACGCGGTGCCAGGAAGGTGACGGCACGCTCACAGACACTGATGATACCGGTGCGCGTGTCTCCGCCAAATTCACCATCAAGGTTCCAGGCGATGACTGCGGGTGAATCAAAAACAACTGCGTCGGTTTTGAAACTATAAAAATGATTGGTCGGGAATTCCAGCTTGATCAGGCCTGTGATGATCTGTTGCAGATCAAAGAGGTTTTTGGGCATGCGCACCAGAAGAACTTCAAAAAGGCCATCATTCAACTGCACGTTGCGTCCGCCAAAACCGCGGATGCCGGCAACCGAATCTGAATTTGTCACCATGCCGTAGATGAAGTCATCTTCAATGGTGTTGTTCTCATATTTAACGGTAAAATGATAGGACTTCAGGGTGTTGAGGTGCTTGGTGCCTTCCAGTAAATAGGCTAGCCGGCCCAGGATGTTTTTTCTGTCCTGAGCTGTTTCGTAAGACGTTAAGGTGAAAGCGCCGAAGGCAGCACAGTAGATAAAAAAACGGTCATTAAACTGCCCGACATCACAGGGCAGCTCACAGCCGTCGGCAATCGCCTCGCTGATCGACAGGATGTCCATATCTTCATAAAGATTGAAGGCGAAATCATTGGTTGACCCAGCCGGTATATAACCGATAAGCGGACGCTGGCTGCTCAAAGTCATCAGACCGTTAACCACTTCATTCAGTGTTCCGTCACCGCCGGAACAGAGCAACAGATCAAACTGATCACCTTTATTTGCAGCGAAGCGAGTCGCGTCTTTTGGCTTCTGTGTGGTCTGGACTTCTACATCGTAGCCAAGCTGGTTGAATTGCGTGATGATCTGCAGCAAATGGTTCTTGATTTGGCCTTTGCCGGCCCGGGCGTTGATAACAAACAATAATTTGCGTCGCATATTCTCAGCTCCTTGTTTGCTCGTAAGAACAACCACGATTATAGCACGATCAAGCGTACCTGGCATCATGGTGCGTAATCAACAGCGGGATCCAATCTTTTCACCGGTATTTTCATGCTGGCTGCCGCCTTGTGTTTCTTGACGCTGCAGGGACTGAGGCCGCCACGACCAGTCAGCTGGCAGCTGACTGGTCGATGTCATGCTGTCAGCGATAAGCCGGCAGGAAGTCACCGTGTGCCTCGATCATCTCATCAACCATCTGGTGGATCTCATCGAGGGAAAGCTCAGACGCTGTGTGCGGATCCAGATAGGCTGCCTGGTAAATGTGCTCTTTTTTCAGTGAGGCAGCCGCTTCGATAACCAGCATGTGCACATTGATGTGTGTCTGGTTCATGGCGGCCAGTTGCGGTGGCAGGTACCCAACGTAACAGGGATGAATGCCCATGCCGTCAACGAGGCAGGGTACTTCAACGCAGGCTTCGCGGGGCAGGTTTTCGATCAGGCTGCCGTGGTTGAGCACATTGCCGCCAATCTTGTAAGGGGTATTGGTGATGATGGCTTCCATGATGTATGAAGCGTATTCGTGGCTGCGCTGATGGGTCAGTGTCGGGTTGGTGATCAGTTCATCACGCTGTTTATCCCATTTGGCGATCTGGTTGACACAGCGCCTGGGATATTCATCCAAAGGGATGTTGTAGGCATCGATCAGGTCAGGATAATTCGATTTGATAAAGAAAGGGTTGTATTCGGCATTATGCTCACTGGACTCTGTGCAGTAATAGCCAAAGCGGTCAATGTAGGCGAAACGAACCATATCTGTGTGCTTTTCCTGTTCATTTTTCAATTTGGCCCTGCGCCGTATCTCGGGATAAAGATCTTGGCCGTTACGGTCTTTGATCTCCAGCAGCCAGCCCATGTGGTTAATGCCGGCAATCAGTTCTTTGCGACGCTCCAGTTTGTTCTCCATATCCAGGGCTTTGAGCAGGCCTTCCGAACAGGTCTGCACACTGTGGCAGAGGCCAACCGTTTTTACGTTTGTGTGATGCAACATATATCCGGTTAACATGGACATGGGGTTGGTGTAGTTGATGAGCCAGGCATCAGGGCAGACTTCCTCCATATCACGGGCAAAGTCATCCATGACCGGGATGGTGCGCAAGGCACGCATGATACCGCCAATGCCAAGCGTATCTCCAATGGTCTGACGCAGCCCATATTTCTTGGGTATTTCAAAATCAATGATGGTGCAGGGATCATAACCACCGACCTGGATGGCGTTAACCACAAAATCGGCACCTCTCAGCGCGTCTTTCCGCTGCTCAACGCCCAGAAAAGATTTGATTTTAGCTTTGTTGCCATTGATATTTTCATTCAGGACAGACAACATCGTCGAGGATTCTTTGAGCCGGTCGGCGTTGATGTCGTAAAGACAGATTTCACTGTCTCTCAACGTATCCGTTGACATGCAGTCCCCCAGGACGTTCTTGGCAAAAACGCTGCTGCCGGCACCCATAAATGTGATTTTGCTCATGATCGAAGCCTCCCTGTGTAACCATTATTGTTCTTATTCTATCGACTTTCTTTAGCGCCAGTATAGCACGATCATTGCTGTTTTGTGTACCACGCCGTTTGTGATATGATCTGAATAAGAAGCAGGCTGGTCAGCCAGCCGCAGGACCATTGAAGCACACAGTGCTTCAAAAACCGGAAAAACCATATGAGGAGACTGGAGCAGCTTATGAAACAAGACAGTACCATCAGGGGTCTGGCCCACATTGGGGTTATGACGGCAGATATGGAAGCCTCTGTTGCTTTCTACACCAACCATCTGAACTTTACCTGCACCCACCGGCAGTTTCTCGGAGAGACCGAACTGGCTTTCCTTGAGGTTGGCAATTGCATCATTGAACTGATTGCCCGGCCGGACAGCAGCCAGGTTAATCAGCTAAAACCAGGGCAGGTTGACCATGTCGCCCTGCGTGTTGAGGATCTCGACGCTGAAGTTGAACGCCTCGAAAAAGACGGTATCACCATGTTCGCGCCCGCTAAAGACGCTGCTATTTTCGCCGGCGGCATCCGCTGTGTGTTTTTCCCGGGACCTTCCGGCGAACGTATCGAGTTGTTCCAAATCAACTGAATCTGCTGTGCCAATTCAGGAAATGAACAACCAGCACCTTATGATCATACCTGATACATGACAAATGCGGAACCAACATATTAACAGAGCAAGACAGACAGGCGATCAAGGAAGCGATCCGCGCAGCCGGCAGCTGATCCTTTTTTCTGAAGCGCCTGAGGAGGTGCAGTATGGAGAAGTTCAACCGGGAAGTCTGGTTTATCACCGGCAGCCAGCAGCTTTATGGAGATGAAGTCCTGCGCCAGGTGGCCGCTGATGCCGGGGTGATTGCCCGCCATTTCGACACAGCTGCGGAAATACCTGTACATGTTCGCTACATGCCCGTTGTGGCATCTCAGGAGGAAATCAAATCAGTCTGCATGGCTGCCAGCCATGACCCGGCCTGCTGTGGTGTTATTGCCTGGATGCACACTTTTTCACCTGCCAGAATGTGGATCGCCGGCTTGGCTTCGCTTACGAAACCTTTGCTGCATTTGAACACTCAATTCAATCGTGAAATTCCCTGGGACACCATTGATATGGATTTTATGAATCTGAACCAGTCTGCCCATGGTGACCGGGAATTCGGATTTATGCTGACGCGTTTGCGTAGCCGGCGCAAAGTCATCACTGGTTACTGGCAGGACGAAACGGTAAAACAGCGTATTGGCAGCTGGGTTCGCGCAGCGAATGGTTTAGCAGCCAGTCATGTGCTGAAGATCGCCCGCTTTGGCGATAATATGAGAGAAGTCGCTGTCACGGAAGGCGACAAACTGGAAGCCCAGATGCGGCTTGGCTGGTGTATCAACGGTTATAGCCTTGGTGATCTGTTAAAGAAGTTGAATGACGTTGCTGATTCGGATGTTTCATCCCGGCTTGCTATCTGGCAGGACCGTTATGACCTGGCAACCGACCAGCTTGAGGCTGTTCGATACCAGGCGCGGCTGTTTCTGGGGTTGCGCTCTTTTCTCCGGGAAGGTCAGTTCTGCGGGTTCACCACAACCTTTGAGAACCTGAATGGTCTCGAGCAGCTGCCTGGCCTGGCTGTTCAGGCACTCATGGCGGAAGGCTACGGGTTCGGTGCAGAAGGTGACTGGAAAACAGCAGCCCTGCTCTATGTCATGAAACAAATGGCAGTCGGTTTGAACGGTGGCGCTTCTTTCATGGAAGACTACACCTATCATTTGGAACAAGGCAATGAACGCGTTCTCGGTGCCCATATGCTGGAAGTCTGCCCCAGCATTGCTGCTGCACGGCCGCGCATCGAGGTGCAGCCGCTTAGCATCGGCGGCAAAGCAGATCCGGCGCGGCTTGTCTTTACCGGGAAAACAGGCCCGGCCGTTCTGGTTACTCTGGTGGATATGGGTAACCGGTTCCGCATGATCGTCAACGATATTGATGCTATGCAGCCGGACCATCCCATGCCAAAACTGCCGGTCGCTGCTGTCATGTGGCGGCCGCACCCTGATCTGATGCGCGCTTCAGAAGCCTGGATGCTGTCTGGTGGAGCGCACCATTCTGTCCTGAGTTATGATATAGACGCGGGAACGATGCGCAACCTGGCCAATATGCTGGATTTGGAGCTGGTGCACATTCATAAGGGCACAGTGGTAGACGAACTGGCGGATAAACTCCAGTTCAATGATCTGGTTTGGCGCCTGAAAGATTGAGGGACAAGCTCATGAACCCTATTGGTATTTACTATGCTTTCTGGGAGGACCGCTGGCAGGCAGATTACACCCGCTACATAAGAAAGGCCGCTGATTTGGGGCTGGATGTGCTGGAGATAGCCTGCACACCGGTTCCGGACATGTCGGAAAATGAAATGATTAGGCTGCGTGAGCTGGCCGCGGACTATGGCATTCTGCTGACAGCCGGTCACGGACCGAGCGCTGCCCAGAATGTAGCGTCAGCCGATCCGGCTATACAGAAGGCAGCGGTCAACTGGTATGCTGAGCTGCTCAAGCGTCTGGCTTTCATGGGTATCCGAACGATTGGAGGCGGCATATACAGCTATTGGCCGGTCGATTACTCCCGTCCGGTTGACAAACCGGGGGACTGGGCCCGTAGTGTTGCTGCCGTCCGGCAGATTGGCCGCATAGCTGACGCCCTGGGCATTGACTACTGTCTGGAAGCATTGAATCGTTTTGAGGGGTACCTTATCAATACAGCCGAAGAGGCCGTATGCTTTGTAAACGAAGTTGGCCAGCCTGCGGTAAAAGTCATGCTGGATACCTTTCATATGAATATTGAAGAGGATGCGCTGACCGGTGCCATTCTGCAGGCCGGTAAGCTGCTCGGGCATTTTCACATCGGAGAAACCAACCGCCGTGTGCCAGGACAGGGACGGATGCCCTGGCGGGAGATCATGGCGGCTCTCAAGGCGGTTGATTATCGAGGGGCGGTGGTCATGGAGCCTTTTGTCCGTATGGGTGGCCAGGTCGGTAACGATATCCGCGTCTGGCGAGACCTTTCCTGCGGGGCTACAGAACAGGCGCTGGACCAGGATGTTCAGGACGCTGTCCGCTTCTGCCGCACACTCTTGTCCTGATGAAAACAGTCAGCGCCCAGGTTGTTCCTGAATCATCAGTTTCAGCTAAAGACGATACAAAGCTGCTTCAACGGAATCTGCGGTGATTTCGTACGTGCGCCCGTCTATCAGGCGTACCTCCGGCCGGGCTATGGCTTGAGGCGTTTTTCCTCGCTCAACCAGTTCAATGCGCAAGGTAACCGGATGGCCAACTTCCAACGGCTGGAATGCCTTGGTGCGTGCCTTGCTAACGGCTGCCGCTGCCTGCTGGCGTATCAGCTGATAGGCCTTGCCGCGCGGCAGGTGTATGGCGCCTTCGCAGGACAGCGCTTCTTTGACAACTGCGGTCGTGACATCCGGCAGCCATTCCTTTGCCTCAGAACAGACCCGGTTATCGCCTGTAACCAGAATGACCGGTTTGCCCTGCTCACCGGCTATTGCCGCGTCTATAGCGACTTCGCCGCTCTTCTTGCCATTGATCCAGCAGTTTTGCCAGGCCATTGAGGACATGGTGTGCTCCAGTACGGCTGGTACGGTCCCGGCCATCGCGTGGTAACCGAGAAGAACCACTGCGTCACAACTTTCCAGACCTGGCATGCGTCTACCGCCGCTGTCGCCGATAATGTAACCGTCTGCCTCATCACTCAGCAGCGGCCAGATGACATTGCTGCCCGACGCATGGGCATCCCGGACCAGAACCCGCTCAGCGCCGCCCTCCTTCAGGCCTGCGACGCAGGCATTGATCTCATCGGTCATAAACTGGCGGAATTCCTGGTAATAGCGGCCACTGGCAAGAACCTGCTCTTTGAGGTGGATTCCGCTGAGGCCCTCGGCGTCAACCATAACATAAACGTTCATTTTGCTCCTCCATCTTGTTTGCATCTGGTGCCTGCATCAGCTTCCTGGCTGGCCTGATTTCCATTTTATTCTGCTGCTTTGAAATTGTACAGCGGCTTAATCTGACTGGCAGAGGGGCTTTTTACGGTTCAGGACTCGATGACAAGATCACACTGCTCTTCTATGTGAAAAGCATTGAAATATTGATTCTCCAGAGGGATCCATTCCTCCAGGAAGCGTTTGTACAAAACAGGGCCGTTCCTTTCCAGAATCCGCTGCCGTTGCTTGTGCGGACTGGTCCGTAGAAAGACTTTAAGGTCATATTTTCGGGCCATTTCAGGATGCAGGCTGTAGACGCCTTCAATCAGGTTGAAGCGGGCGGGCTGAACGGCCACAGGAAAGCCCAGTGTCTGAGTTTTGCAATCATAAACCCGGTAGGAAAAACCCTTGCCACCGGCAAGGTTTTGCATGATCTCCGCCTGGAATCGCTCACGGTCGACATTGCCTCCGGGCTGAACCAGACGCTCCACCGTCCGCATACGGGGTTGAAGGAAAAAATCATCCATATGGAAGAGGTTTCCACCATAAAGCTGGTTCAGCAAGATAGCCAAGGTGCTTTTCCCGGCACCGCTGTTGCCATCAAGGGCAACCGTCAGGTACGGCTTTTGGCACAGGGCTTGGTCAATCGCTGCGAAAAGTGGCTCATAACGGGCAAATTCGGCACGAACCACCCGATAAGCCGGTCGATAGGCTTGGCGGAATCGCTCACTGTGGTGAACAGGAGGGGTGCCCTGCCTTTGGTAATCCAACAGGTATGCTGCCCAGGCTTCAGGCAGCAGCGGTGCTTCCAGGGGCAGACCTGCAGCAGCCTGACTGATCATGTTCAGGTTCTGCTGCAGTGTTCGCGTTGTTCCCTGATGTTCGTTGGCGGTCAGAATGAATAAGCGCCCGGCTGTCTCCAGTGATATGCCGCTGCGTGAAAGCTCCCGAAGATGCAGTCGGCAAAGGCCATTGCCGATGGGTTCAAACAAAAGAGCAGGCTTCTGCGCTGACATATCCTGCATAACCGTCTTATATTCCGCCTGCAGGTATTGCTGTGCTGCTGATGTATCCGCGATCATGTGCCCGCCGGCAAACGCTGCCTGGTAGGCCAGTTTGACAAGATCCTGAATCTGCATGAGCGGATAACAGCGTGCATGCTGGTCAAGGCAGTCCCGGAAAGTCATTTCAGTCGGCATACTTCATAAGGTTCGCTTTACGCAGCGCCAAAATGATCAGCGGAATCAGCACGATTTGTACGATGATGCCAGGAACAGCGTTGATAAAGGCGCCGGCCAGGAAGGCTTGGAAAGTGAAGGCATTTCCGGCAAAACCGACCACAAGGGCAAAAGTAACGATCCCCCAGACAACACGCCCGATCAACATGGCCAGAATAAGCGTCACATAGATGAAAACAGGCTTTTTAGGCAGCAGCTTGTACAGAAGTCCTGTCATACAGCCATAAGCAGCCAGCTCAAATGCCATCGCGACCGCACCGGGGAAGAGGGGGGGGAGTGTGAAAATAAGGCTGCGCAAGAGCGGTGTGATCAGTCCGACAACCAGGCCGTAAGGCCAGCCGCAAACGAAGCCACAAATTAAAACAGGGATATGCATCGGCAGCAGCATGCTGCCGATCTGCGGTATCTGTCCTGTGAAAAAGGGCAGAACGAGGCCCAGCGCGATAAACAGCCCGGACAGGATCAGTCTGATCAGTGTTTTTCTCTGGTTCATGTCAACCTCCAGCAATCAGATCATCTTGCAGTAAAAAACCACAAAGACGCCATTGTTTTCCCGGCCCCTTCATGGTTCCATTGTCGTATTGGCAGATACAGTTGTGCCGCCGTTTTCGCCTGACGGTCATGAAATTGATGTAGGCATCACGATTGCCTGTTCTCAGGCAACACATGCTGGCTTCAACCAGCGTATTCAATTTTTATCACAGCCAGGCCGTATCGTCAAGAGGGACCAAGCCCGGAGTGCAGCAGGAGAAGCGCGCTAAAAAGCTTGCGGGGAACTTATGTTACAATAAGGAGGATGTTATTGACCGCTAAAAACAGAAAACCGAAGAGAGATGGAGAGGTATGGTATGAACAAAATTGCTATGTTTGTCTTTCGAGGGGAGCCACTTTGTTTTATCCATGTTATGCTGAACGCTCTGGATATGGCAGAAAAAGGCATGGATGTCAAAATTATCCTGGAAGGTGAGTCTGTAAAATTGATCCAACCCATGCAAACGTCCGGCAATAAACTGTTTCAGCAACTTCAGGATAAAAACTTGATCGACTGTGTCTGCAAAGCCTGTTCGGCAAAAATGGATGTGCTGGCCTACAACCAGGGCAGCGGCATACGCCTCGCTGATGAAATGAGCGGACATCCGGCTATGTCCACTTATATAGCCAAAGGTTATGACATCATAACCTTTTGACCGGCAAGCGGCTAGGTTGTAAAAAACAGAGCAGTCGCCGGTTTGGCCTGACGACTGCTCTGCTGGCTAACGTTATCGGTGTGTCCACTCAGTGGCGATACATCACCTTATGTGCTTCTTTAAGCAGAACAGGTATGTCCAGGCGGTATTCACACCAGGGCATGCAGGCGCCACAGGCTACACAGTCACTGCCATTCAGCGCCAGGGCGTTGTACTGATCGATCAATTCTGCAGTATCTTGCTTTTGCTGCTTCGTGAAGCGGTAGCATGAGTAAAGCGCAAGGATTTTGGGAAAGTTAACCTTGTGCGGGCAATTGAATTTTTCCAGGCAGTGCATACATTCCCGGCACACATGTTTCATCTGTCCGGCGATTTTGTCTGCTTCGTTTTTTAAGGTTGCCCTTTCGTCGGGTGTTGCCTTTTCTCCCAGAGCGGCTGCCAGATCTTCGGCAAATTCCACTGTGCTGCGGACGCCGGCATCAACTGTGGTGATATGGGGGTTGGACAGGCAGAAACGCAGCATAGCCTTGTAGTCGATGGTCGTGAAAGATCGGATGACTTTGTAGAGCGGCACCATACCGTTGCCGTTAAACCCTTTCATGTTGATGACGCCGATATCCAGCTTGTAGGCGTAGGCCAGCAAATCCGGCGTGCCGTCTTCACCCAGACTGCGGTTGTAGACATTATAGGGCAATTCAACAACATCAAAAAATCCGCTATCCATCGCTTCTTTGATCTGGGCAGCGAATGGGTAGTGGCTGGAGAAACCGAGATAATGAAAGACACCCTCCCGCTTTAGCTGCAGCAATCTGTCAAGCACACCTGATGATTTTACGGTTTCCCAACGTTCATCACTGATGCCGTGAATCAGGTAGATCAACTTGATCTCATTGTCCCCGATCTTCAGGGTTCCCTTGCCGGAAACACCCAGTGTCCGCAAGCTTGCAGCCAGTTCTTCTTCCATGCTCTCGATCGTATAGGCATGGCCTTTGGTGACGATGACCAGAGGTTCTGCGAGGTTTTTTCTCTGTCTGATGACCTCACCCACGACCTGTTCGCTCTCTAAAATGACACCGGGCTCGATTTCTGCCTGATAAGCTCGGGCGGTATCGATCAAGTTGACCTGGTGATCAAGGACAGTATGGACGAGGGCTTGTGCTTCGGCGTGAGATTTTAGTAACCTGAGATTCATGGCGCCGAAACTGAGTTCAGTCACCATCAGCTCTGTGCGGCCTAATCTACGTTTTTTTAGTTCTGGCATGTATATCTCCTGTTTTTATTGTTTTGTTTCGCCTGTGTCCAGACCGAGGTATTCATAAACGACTGCAGCGATCTCAGACATGTCATGTGTACCGCGGCCTTCTTTGACGGCCTCACGCATCAGGTTGAGGCCACCGTCAAGCAAAAAGGCAGGACAGTTATACTGGTCATAGAGCCTTCTGACATATTGCATGTCCTTCAGGGCTAGTTCGAGTTTGAAATCCAGATGATAGTCCTTGTTGACAAATTTAGGCGCATAAAATTTAAAGACGCCATTACCGAAAGACTTGTCGTTCATGACCTGATACAGATGCTGGGTGTCGATACCCATTTTTTCCATCAGAGGAAACATCTGCGCCAGTAAAGCCGCATACATGAGACCAGAAAAATTCATGGCCAGCTTAACCGTATGTGCCGTTCCGGCAGGGCCGAAGTAATTGATAGGCTCCGCGTAGCTGGCGACAATCGAACGAACGGAGTCGACCGCATCCTGGTCACCCGAAATCATACAGGGCGCGTTGCCGGCTGCCGTATTGGCCGGGCCGCCAAGCAGAGGAGCGTCTATGAAATGGCCGCCTCCTGCAAGGAATTCAGCGTAAAGTTGTTTCGTTGACTCAGGGTAGCTTGTCGAGGTGTCGACGATTGTTTTTCCTTTGACACCGTGCTTCAGGAACGCCGCGACAACTGATTCAATAACCTCTGAACTTGGCAGTGAGAGAAAGGTTACATCAGAGGCGATAAAGACATCAAGACTGTTATTGGCCAGAACAGCCCGATCACGGAAAAAGTCCATAGCCGCCGGATTAATATCATATGCTGTGACCGGATAACCTTTCTTGATCAGGTTGTCACACATACCCCGTCCCATGTTGCCCAGTCCGATAAATCCTACAGGTTGCATGCTGCACCATCCTTTCTTCTTGTCCATATGCTGTTTCAAGTGTTTTTACCTCTTACCGGATTGCCGGCGATCTGCTACATGCTGTTTTGCGGTTGCTATCTGCTCATTTGCTTTTTTCGCAGCAGCTGCAGTGTCTGTGCAGCTTGCTCATCATATTCAGGCGGCACAATCATCTGGATTTTCTGGCGTGTACGGCTGTAACGGCCTGGCAATGAATAAACAAGGGTCAGCATTCCTGGCCTGCCTTGTTCTGCTGAAGGATCATAACTGAGCTGGTCCAGACGTCCGCCGGGCAACGACCAGGTGTGGTACTGCCCCAGGAACAAGACCCCGTCTTGACTGATCAGCACATGACGGCCGCCTTTTTTCAGCTTGTTTGTACGGTAGCGGGTGATGATCCAGGCCATCAAGCTTAAAAAAGCGGCAAGGCCTAGCATGGCCAGACTGACAAGAGGCCCCTCTTCGCCGATAAATAAGAAAATCAAGGCCATCAGGCCACAAAAAAATAGCATGACAAGGAGCATGATTTTGTTTTGTGCCTGAATTTCTGCCGTGTTTTTCGTAATCATGTCGCTAAGATAAGCAGCATCAAGCGTATAAACCATCAGGGGCTGCCGCATGGTTTTGCGAAACAGTTTTTCCTGCATGCCATAGACAATGGCGATCACACCGGCTGAGACCAGCAGGAGTATGCCAACCAGAATCAGGCCGGGCGCGTCAAAGTCTCCGACCACTTCCAGGCGATACAGGCCGAATACCGTCAATCCCAGGGACAGTCCGGCCATCACGCCGGCAACGGTAAAAGGTATGCGGTGCAGAACCGGCGGTTTTTCCATAACAGAACGCCCCTCCAATGCCAGTTTAGGACCATGTGACGCGTAATCTTTTTTCATCGTAACACATTTACGGCCATCAGGAAAAGAGACCGGCTACCTGCCGCACCCGGCAAAGTTATCTACATGGCATGCGGTTCGCTAACTGTAAAGTACAGCACGCGTTATCGATCATCAAGGATCAAACCTGTCTGCATGATCATCCACAGTCAGTGCCAAGACTGTCCGGCTGATTCCAGGCTGGCGTCGGGATAGCTTGTAGGTTGTGTGGTGCCGGCACTTTTCATAAACCTGCAGGTCAGTTGCCTGATCCGCCCGGGGGGTTTTTGTGTTGCTGATGTTAAGGTAGACAGAAGGATCCAGCATCGCTGCGCCTTGTTGATCAACAGCAGTGAAATCCAGTACAATCTTGTCCGGATCCACCTGAATCCTCGTGTGTTTTTTATACAAAGCCTGGGTTGAAGCCATAGCGATATCCCTGGCTACCAGGATATCAAACTGGTGTTTGTACTGGGCAAAGTATTGAATCCATGCCTGCACCGTTTCTGTATTTTTGGCAACTTCAGGATGCAGGAAGTTGATCCAGTGCATGCCAAAGAAACTTTTTTTCATGATATCGGGCGGTGTCGCGCCGACAACATCCCACCTGATCAAGTCTGATGTCCGGTCCACCGTAATGATACCGTTTTCCACACAGGCACCTTCCGGCTTTACCTGGCCTGTGTAGCCCATGCCGGCAAAAGGTGTTGAAAGGTAACGAATGCCGTATTCTGCCAAAATTGCTGAAAGCTGATCGCGACCTTCGGAATGAATGTAGAGAAAACATGGGGGGATGAAACTTCTCAAATCTGCCGTAAAGCCATTCTGCCGGTAAATGGTGAAATAGGCATCAAGGTGTTCCCGGGCTATATCTGGCGGCGTCATGACATAGCCGGCTCCATCCGTTGCTTTTTGATAAAACTCTGCATGCTGCATCCTGCCATCGTTATCCCAGTACATGTGCACGAGGCCATGGACAGCCATCTCCATATAGCTGCTCGATGCATTGATCAAATCTCTGGTTTCATCGATCTGCCTGTCCAGCCGGGAAGCCTGATCCCAGTGAATCCCATGTTTATTTGAGTGTCTGACCCTGGCCAGAAGGTTGGTTCTGTCCCACTCGCCGATGACAAATCCACACTTGATTCGCATGTTCAGGCTGCGTCCCAGAGCGATGATGGCCTGGTAATCTTCGATCGAATGCCTTCTTTGCTCCAGTCCGGAACGAGATGGCCCGTTCTTATACCGCTGGTCTTTTCCGTACCACCAGCCAACATCATCAACGACAATAAAGAAACTGTGGGGTATGGTTGCCAGAGGTTCAGATGCGTTTTCCATAATCGTCGCTCCATTCAGCTGGTGTATCCGGTAAAGCGCCTTTTGCATCAGGCGTTGGTCCGGGTGTGCGCGGAAAGATGTGTCTATTGTAACCGGAACATGCGCCAATCTCAATGTCCCTGACGCCATTCTCCTCATAGTCTTGCCGGCCTATTCTCCTGTTGAGCAGGATGGAACGTAGCTTGACTGGTCCCCTGACATTGCCGTTTACAATAAATATTGAGGTTGCCTTGGATTTCTGATAAAATGTAGGCTATTACAGCGATGAACGAGAGAGTAGGCAAAAAACACTCTGGTAGAGAAGGCCAGCCACCGGCTGCAAGCTGGCCGCAAAGTGCTTTTGCTGAAGTTCACTCGGGAGCTGCGCGGGTGACAGGTAGTCCGTGCCGGGACAGACCGTTATATCTGAAAGAGTGGCGGAAATTTTTCCGCAAATTGGGTGGTACCGCGATGATTCGTCCCATGTTTCAGACAGGGGCGTTTTTTTATACGGAGGTAGAACATGAAAGATCGTCTGGAATCGATGTGTGCTGAGTGCCTTTCAGCCATACAGGCTGCCGGATCTTCCGCTGATCTGGAGGCTGTTAAACTGAAATATCTGGGCAAAAAAGGCGTATTGACGTCAATACTTAAGTCACTGGGTGCTTTGCCGCCTGAAGAACGCAAGGTGACCGGTATGCTGGCCAACACGATCAAAGAGAAAATAGCCCAGTCATTGACCGAACGGGAAGTGTCTCTTATTGATGAACAATCGATTTTTGACGGTGATTTTGACCTGACAGTACCGGGCATTCCCCCGCAAACCGGCCGGCTGCACCCGATCACCCAGATGTGCTATGATCTCAATGACGCGTTTCACTCACTGGGCTTTGAGGTGTTTACCGAGCATGAAATCACCAGTGAGCAATATGCCTTTGACCATCTGAACTTCCCACCGGCCCATCCTGCGCGGGAATCCATGGATACCTACTGGCTTAAAGGCAGCGAACAGGAGAGCGGCGCCAAACGGCTCTGCCTGCGCCCGCATCTGACCGGGGCAAGTGTCCGCTACCTTAAGAGGCATGGTGCACCGGCCAGGTTTGTCTATCCCGGACGCGTCTACCGCAATGAGAATACAGATGCTCGTCATGAACGTGCCTTCTTCCAGTATGAGGCGCTGATCGTCGACAAAGATTTTTCATTTGCCTCTGGAAAACTTCTGGTAAAAACCATCCTGGATAAGGTTTTCGGACGTGATGTCGAGGTGCGTATGAGAGCCGGCTTTTTCCCGTTTGTGGAACCTGGCTTTGAGATTGACATGAAATGTCTGGTCTGCGGCGGCAGTGGCTGCAGGGTGTGCAAGCAAGTGGGCTGGATTGAAGTTATGCCGGGCGGCACGCCTCATCCGAATGTCCTCCGGGCGGCCGGCCTGGATCCCTTGCTCTGGTCTGGATTCTATATCAACATTGGTCTGGATCGTCTTGTTATGATGCGTACCGGCGTGGATGATGTCCGCCTGTTCCACAGTGCTGATCTGCGTTTTCTCAGCCAGTTCAAATGAGGAGATAAGACATGAAGTTTTCATTACAATGGATTCGTGACTATATTGAATTGCCACATGACCTGACCATGACACAGCTGGCCTATGACCTGACCATGCGTACTGTTGAGGTCGAAGGCATCGAGAACCTGGCAGAACGATTTGACCGGGTCGTGACTGGCCGTATTTTATGTGTTGAGCCTCATCCCCAGGCTGATAAATTGCGGGTTTGCCAGGTCGACATAGCACAGCCTGATCCGGCGGTCATTGTCTGTGGCGGCTCCAATCTCCAGGACGGGCAACTGGTTGCCGTCGCTTTGCCGGGCGCTTTTGTCCGCTGGCATGGAGAAGGGGAGCCTGTGGAGATCCGCAGGACGACCTTGCGCGGCGTAAAAAGCGACGGCATGATTTGTGCTGCTGCTGAAATTGGCATGGAGGCCTTGTTTCCGGCCGAAGACGAGCATGAGATCCTCGATCTGGGCGCTTTTTTACGGACACCTGGCCAGCCGCTGGCCAACGCTCTGCAGATGGATGACCAGATTCTGGAGATTGACAACAAATCATTGACGAACCGCCCTGATTTGTGGGGACACTATGGTATCGCCCGGGAACTGGCTGCGATCTATCAGGTCGCGCTCAAACCCCTGCCGTCCTTCCAGGTTCCGGAGCAGACAGCGTCGTATCCTGTTTATATTGATCAGCCTGACCTGTGCAACCGCTACATGGCTGTTGTATATTCTGGACTGAAAAACGAACCTGCTCCCTACTGGCTGCAGCTGCGTATCTGGAAGGTCGGCATGCGGCCTATCAATAACCTGGTGGATGTTACCAATTATGTCATGCTGACGACCGGCCAGCCGACACATGGCTTTGACAAAGCGCATGTTGACGGGGAGATTCGTGTGCGTACCGCCAGACCGGGCGAAAAACTGGAGATGCTGGATGGTAAAAAGCTCAGTCTGGATGATGCGGATCTGCTGATCTGCGATAAGGAAAAGCCCATGTCACTCGCCGGCATCATGGGCGGTAGAGCTGACTCGATCCTGCCTGATACAACCGAGATGATTCTGGAGCTGGCCAAGTTCAATCCCACTTCGATCCGGCATGCAATGCAGCGACACGCTATGCGTACTGAAGCTGGCATCCGCAACGAGAAAGGTATTGATGCCCTGCGTATGGATCAGGCTGCCGGACTGGCGGACTGGCTGATCCGGGAAATAATGCCTGAGGCGCATGTCACCGCCTACACGGATTGCCATCCTTTCCAGGCCACCTATCCCAGGATCGATGTACCATTGGCGTTTCTTAATACCCGGTTGGGCCGCGACCTTGCGGCCCATGAACTGGTCAGCTACCTCAAACCGCTCGGTTTCACAATCGACCAGCAAAAGTCCGACAGCACAGGGAAACCTGTTTTGACGGTGCAGGTGCCATCCTGGCGCGGAACAGGTGATGTAACTCTGCCGGACGATGTCCTGGAAGAAGTTGCCCGCATGATCGGGTACGAAAACTTTGATTTTGCACCGCCGCTTGTTGTTTTGGATAAAGCGGTTCGACAAAGGATTATTGAGACTGAGCGGGCCGTACGGGAATATCTGGCCTTTCGCGCGGGGTTCCAGGAAGTTTTCACCTATCCCTGGATTGCTGATAACCTGATCCGGGCTGCCGGTATTGATCCGGAAAGCTGCCTGCAGCTGGCCACCCCGCCATCGCCCGAAACTGCCCGGCTTCGTTCATCATTGATTCCTGGCCTGCTGGAATCAGTCGCGGCAAACCTGCGTTTTTTTGATGACATGAAACTCTTTGAGCTGACTCAGGTTTTCCGTCAGGGTGAAATGAACCCCAGTGAACCTGCAGAAACGCTTCCGGCGCAGCCTCGCTATCTGGCGGCAGCTTTGGCCGGCCAGGATCCGGTAAGACTTTTCCGTGAAGCAAAAGGTGTTCTTGAACAAATGCCACAGGTGGTGCAGATCGCCCCGGTTTCGTTTGAGCAGCAGCAGCAACCGGCCTGGGCAGACAAGAAAGTATGGCTCAATATCGTGCATCAAGGCCAGGTGGTCGGGTCACTGGGTTTGCTGTCGGCCAGATCTGCTCGTCTCGCGGATATCAAGCGCACCTGCATCGCGCTGTTTGAACTGGATATGGAGCTGTTGCAGCCACTGCCGTCACGGGAAAACAAATATTACCCCCTTCCCAGATTTCCACTGGTCGAGCAAGACCTTTCCATCGTTGTTGATGCAGCGGTGAAGTGGCAGGATATTGAAGCTTTGATAACCGGCAAGGTCCGTCGCTGTTCATTTATCGAGGCCTATACCGGCAGGCAGGTGCCGCCTGGGAAAAAATCTATTCTCTTGCGTGTATGGCTGGGTTCTGATGAAGGAACGCTGACCACAGAGGCGATTGACGCGCAAATGCAGCGTATTGTCAAAACGATTCAAGCTAAGCTGGGCGGGGCTATCCGCCAGGCTGAACAGTAAAATCCTGCCGCTTTCCCGGCTACTGGAGGATGATATGTTTTATCTTGGATGCCACCTGTCTTCTGCCAAAGGCTATGTCCATATGGCTGAAGAAGCCCTGTCCATTGACGCCAATACTTTTCAGTTTTTCACACGCAATCCGCGTGGCGGCAAGGCTAAAGAGATCGACCGGCAGGATGTCGCTGAATTTCTCAAGATCTGCGATCGCCGGCATTTCGGGCCAATCCTGGCCCATGCGCCCTATACGTTGAATCCGGCCGGAAAAGACGAACGCGTCCGAGCGTTTGCCTACGAAGTTATGGCAGATGACCTGTGTCGCATGGAGTTTACACCTGGACAATACTATAATTTTCATCCCGGCAGCCATGTCGGGCAAGGTATAGAGGCAGGCATCGGGCTGATTGTTGAACTGCTGAACGAGATTCTCAAGCCTGATCAGACCACCCTCGTTCTCCTGGAGACCATGTCCGGTAAAGGCAGTGAAGTCGGGTCACGTTTTGAGGAACTGCGGGCGATTATTGACAGGGTGGCTCTGCCGGATAAGCTGGGTGTCTGTTTTGATACCTGCCACACCAATGATGCCGGCTATGATGTCGTTCATGATCTGGATGGCGTGCTGTCCGAATTTGACAGGGTCATCGGCTTGCATCGGCTGAAGGCAGTGCACCTGAATGACAGCAAGAACCCTTTTGCCAGCCATAAGGATCGCCACGAAAAGATCGGTCAGGGCACACTCGGCCTGGATGCTGTCGAAAAAGTGATCACCCACCCTTTGCTCAGGGATCTGCCCTTTTATCTGGAGACACCTAATGAGCTGGACGGTTATGCCGCGGAAATCAGCCAGTTGCGCCAGATCCGGCCGGACTGACACAACTGGTCATCCGACATAAATACCGCCATTGATGTCAAAAGCAATTCCTGTGACGACTTCTGCCGCATCACTGGCCAGATATGCTACCGTATGGGCGATATGCTCCGGTTTGCAAATTTTTCCAATCGGGATGCGCGCCAGCAGGCCTGCCAGCTGTTCGTCAGACCACTGGCGGATCATCGGGGTTTCCGTTGGCCCCGGGCAGATGCTGTTGACCGTGATCCCGTAAGGCGCGTACTGACGTGACAAGCCGTAGGTCAGGGAAATGATCCCGCCTTTTGAGGCGACATATGCCAGACTGCTCTCATATCCGCCCATCCGTCCGGCAAGGGACGCCATGTTGATAATGCGTGGCTGCGGGCTTTCCTTCAAATACGGGAATGCTTGCTGGCAGACAAAAAATGTGCCTTTGAGATTGACAGCCATGATGCGGTCCCATTCCGACTCACTGATTTCCTGAACAGGGGTTGAGGACAGGATACCGGCATTGTTGACCACAATATCCAGTTTGCCGAAAGATCCGACCACAGATACCAGCATATCTTTGATGCTTGCGATGTCCACAACATTGACAAAACCGGAGATAGCGGTCAGGCCTTCCGCGGTCAGACCGTCAGCGGCAGCTGCCGCCTGGTCTGCATTCATATCAAAGAGAGCGACCCGGGCGCCATCACGCGCCAGTTTCGTAGCTATAGCAAGACCAATACCTTGGGCTGAACCCGTGACCAGTGCTGTTTTACCTGATAACGACATGGACAATACCCTCCTGATCTATGGTGATATACATGAAAAGAGAAAATAAAAATATGATAAAAATGGTTCAGGTCACGGCTGTCATTATAGCGCCGCCCCAGCCGCGCTGTCAACGAAACCGCTCCTTCGTTCAGGATATGACCGGAACAGTCAACACATGATCTTTCGAGCCTTGCCAGATGACGGCGGCGCGGCTACAATCAAAGCGGAATGCCACTTGGTTGGCTGGTTAGCTGATTGTGCGCGTTTCTGCCTGATGCAGGCAGGACGTTCAGACAGGAGGAACCGAACCAATGAAACACTATCGCAAAGAACTGATGTTCAAGCTGCAGACCCGCCGCGGCATGATCAACATCACACCACAGATCGAACAGTGCCTGCAGGAAAGCGGCATCACAGAGGGCCTGGTGCTGGTCAATGCCATGCATATCACCGCAAGTGTCTTCATCAATGATGATGAAAGTGGCCTGCATCGTGATTTTGAGCGTTGGCTGGAAAAGCTGGCTCCGGAAAAGCCCTATGGCCAATATGACCACAATGGCTATGAAGACAACGCCGATGCCCATCTTAAACGTACCATCATGGGTCGGGAGGTTGTCATCGCCATTAGCGCAGGCCGGCTTGATTTTGGTCCGTGGGAGCAGATCTTTTATGGCGAATTTGACGGAAATCGCGCCAAGCGGGTGCTGGTTAAGATCATTGGTGATTAAAAAACCCGGTCAATTTTTGCATACTGATAGAACCAGTGAATCAATACACGCAATTGCCCGTTCCCCGCGATATCAGCTATAATAAATATATATATGGTCATTTGCGTATTATTGAAAGTGAGGTTTTATTGCCATGTCTATTGCGTTAAAAGAAAACTGTAAATATGCGCTGGTCGTTCCCAGCAGCATGGGTGTTCGCATTACACCGGTCGATCGCCAGCCAGTGCATACGGCCCGCCATTATGAGATGCAGGCAACCAGTGCCGAAACCAATGTCCTGAACGTGTCGGCCTCTTTAGGTCTGCCGGTCAAGGTTCTGACCAATTTTGTCGCCGGCAGTCCCATAGCCACCTTTATTAAAAATGAACTGAAAAGCCGTAATATTGATTTTGAAGGAAAAGAGTTTGAGCAGGACGGTCCTTGGGGCTACAGGCATCAGTTCAACATCGCCGACAGCGGTTACGGCATGAGAGGACCGCGTGTCCACAATGACCGTGCCGGTGAAGTCGGCCGACTGCTTGATGTCAAAGACTTTGACCTGGAGCGTATTTTTGGTGCGGACGGTGTCCAGATCCTGCATGTTTCCGGCCTGATTGGCGCGCTGTCACCGCAGACAGGTGAGTTTTGCCTGCAACTGGCTCGCGCTGCCAAAAAGCATGGCACCGTGATTTCTTTTGACCTCAACCACAGGGCTTCCTTCTGGGAAAACAGAGAAAAGGAACTGCGTGATATCTTTACGGAAATCGCGTCGATCAGTGATATCCTGATTGGCAATGAAGAAGATTTTCAGCTGTGTCTGGGCATTGCCGGTCCGGAAGCAGGCGGTCAATCAATCAGCAGCAAAATCGACAGCTTCAAAGACATGATTCAGCGTGTCAAGGCAGCTTTCCCCGGCACAACCCTTTTTGCCAACACCCTGCGTGAAGTCGCAAGTGCCAACATGCACTCTTGGGGTGCGCTTAGCCTGACGGATCATGAATGGAATGTCGTAGAACCGCGTGACATCCCTGTGCTTGACCGTATCGGCGGAGGAGATGGATTTGTCGGCGGACTGCTTTATGGGGTGCTGAAAGGCTGGTCAGCTGAAAAATGCCTGCAGTTTGGCTGGGCAACAGGAGCGCTGACCGTGACACTGTTGACAGACTACGCTGTTCCGGCTGATGAAGAACAGGTCTGGAGCATCTGGCAGGGCAACGCGCGCGTCAAGCGCTGATTGAAAGGAGCAAATACAATGAAAAAAGCGGACATCGGCCTGATCGGCCTGGCAGTGATGGGTGAGAACCTGGTCATGAACATGGAATCCAAAGGATTCACCGTGGCCGTCTACAACAGGACCACCAGCAAGGTGGAGAATTTCGTTAAGGGACGGGCGCAAGGGAAAAACATCATTGGCACCTATTCATTGCAGGAACTGGTTGATAACCTTGCCAGCCCCCGCAAGATCATGATGATGGTCAAAGCCGGCAAGCCGGTTGATGCCATTATCGACACCCTCATTCCTTATCTTGATCCGGGTGATATCCTGATTGACGGCGGCAATTCACATTTCCCCGATACCATTCGCAGAACAGCCTATGTCGAAAGCAAAGGCCTGCTTTATATCGGTACAGGTGTTTCTGGTGGTGAAGAAGGTGCCTTACTTGGGCCGTCGATTATGCCGGGTGGATCAACAGCTGCCTGGCCGCATGTGAAACCGATTTTTCAGGCCATCGCTGCCAAAGTTGAAGATGGGTCACCCTGTTGTGACTGGGTCGGAGAAAACGGTGCCGGCCATTTCGTGAAGATGGTTCATAACGGCATTGAATACGGCGATATGCAGATCATCTGCGAGGCTTACCAACTGATGCGCGATGCGCTGGGTATGACAGCTGACGAAATGCACGAGGTTTTCAAAAAGTGGAACGAAACGGAACTGGACAGCTATCTGATTGAGATCACACGCGATATCCTGGCATACAAAGATGAAGACGGTAAGCCGATTGTAGACAAAATACTGGACACTGCAGGACAGAAAGGCACAGGTAAGTGGACGGGCATAGCGGCTCTGGATGAAGGTGTGCCGCTGACCCTGATCAGTGAGGCAGTGTTCTCCCGCTGCCTGTCAGCCATGAAAGATGAGCGTGTTATCGCGGCTACAGCGTTCGGACATCAACCTGCCCGGTACCAAGGAGACCGCGAAGCCTTCATTGAAGATATCCGCCAGGCTCTTTTCGCCGCCAAGATTATTTCCTATGCCCAGGGTTATGTCCTCATGCAAGCGGCTGCGAAAACCTACAACTGGAATCTGAATTATGGTGGTATCGCCCTGATGTGGCGGGGCGGATGTATTATTCGCTCGGTCTTCCTGGGAAAAATCAAAGAGGCCTACGATCAAAACCCGCAGCTGAGCAATCTGCTGCTTGACCCTTATTTTAAAGAAACCATTCAGAATCTGGTTCCGGCCTGGCGCAATGTCGCCGCAACGGCGATTAAGCTTGGCATCCCTGCACCCGCGCTCAACTCAGCACTTAGCTATTTCGACGGCTACACCTGTGAATTCCTGCCGGCCAACCTGCTGCAGGCACAGCGTGACTATTTTGGCGCACATACCTATGAACGGCTCGATGCGCCCCGCGGTCAATTCTTCCACACCAACTGGACAGGACGTGGCGGAGAAACCGCTGCTTCGACCTATAGCATATAACGCCTGAACCCATGCTTCTCTTGGCGACGGCAGGAAAGGCCGATTGCCATACAGAATAATATCGCCTGACCGGCACTCGAGCCGCAGGACCGCTGAAGTCCTGCGGCTTTGCCATGTATACCGGAAACAGGCCAGGACTTGGGAGGCGGTTCGTCAGAGCAGAAAGTGTTAGCTTCAACAGGGTGATCATAAGGTCCAACTGCGTTTTTCCACAGGCCCCAGTAGCGTCTAATACATTTTTTTGCTATAGTGATACAGATCATTAGCGATTCGCCGCTGTGCCGGCAGACGATGAATCGGCCAGCCCCGGCAACCAGACACCCTCAAGGTACCCATGGAGGTTCGTTATGCCTAAAAGAACCGATATTCACAAGATTCTGATCATTGGCTCCGGCCCTATCGTCATTGGACAAGCCTGTGAATTTGATTATTCCGGCACACAAGCCTGCAAGGCATTGCGCGCACTGGGTTATAAGATCGTGCTGGTCAACTCCAATCCGGCGACCATCATGACAGATCCAGAGACCGCTGATGTAACCTACATAGAGCCGCTCAACCGGCAGCGGCTCACAGAGATCATTGCCAAAGAGCGGCCTGACGCGCTGCTGCCTAACCTGGGTGGCCAGTCTGCCTTGAATCTTTGCGCTGAACTGCATAAAGCCGGCGTCCTGACTGAATACGCTGTTGAGGTGATCGGTGTCCAAGTCGATGCGATTGAACGCGGCGAAGATCGCATCGCTTTTAAAGAAACCATGAAGCGTCTGAACATCGATATGCCGCGCAGCAGCCCGGCCTATAATGTAGAAGAAGCAGAAAAGATCGCAGCCGACCTCGGTTATCCTGTCGTTATCCGTCCGGCCTACACCATGGGAGGAACGGGCGGCGGCCTGGTTTATAACGTCGAAGAACTGCGTGTGGTGGCGCAACGCGGAATCGCAGCCAGCATGGTTGGACAGATCCTGGTCGAAGAGTCGGTTCTGGGCTGGGAAGAACTGGAACTTGAGGTCGTGCGCGATGCGAAAAACCAGATGATCACGGTATGCTTTATTGAGAATATTGACGCTGTCGGTGTACATACAGGCGATTCTTTCTGCTCTGCGCCCATGTTGACCATCAGTGATGAACTGCAGAAACGGTTGCAGGCTTATGCTTATCGTGTGGTCGAGGCGATCGAGGTGATTGGTGGCACCAATGTGCAGTTCGCCCATGATCCGGTCAGCGACCGGGTTGTCATCATCGAGATCAACCCACGCACGTCACGTTCTTCTGCACTGGCATCCAAGGCTACGGGGTTTCCCATCGCCCTGATCTCAGCCATGCTGGCAGCGGGCTTGACCCTTGATGAAATGCCATACTGGCGTGACGGTACACTGGAGCGCTACACACCATCCGGCGATTATGTTGTGGTCAAGTTTGCCCGTTGGGCTTTTGAGAAATTTATCGGTGTCGAAGACAAGCTGGGAACCCAGATGCGGGCAGTCGGAGAAGTGATGAGCATCGGCAAAACCTACAAGGAAGCGTTGCAGAAGGCAATCCGCTCCCTGGAGATTAACCGGTATGGCTTTGGGTTTGCCCGCGATTTTCATCAGCGCGACCTGGAAAATCTTCTGCAGCTCCTGACAGAACCAACCAGCGAGCGGCAGTTTATCCTGTATGAAGCCCTGCGTAAAGGTGCAAGTATCGAGCAGCTTGCGCAGCTGACCTATATCAAACCATGGTTTTTACAGCAAATGAAAGAACTGGTCGACAGGGAAGAAGAGATCCTGCGTTTTCGCGGACGCGCATTGCCGGATGGTCTGCTGACCCGGGCCAAACAAGAAGGTTTTGCCGACCGGTATCTGGCTCAGCTGCTTGGTGTGCCGGAACAACAGATCAGGTGTCAGCGGACACGCCTGGGTGTTGTCGAGGGCTGGAAACCTGTTCCTGTCAGCGGAGTGGACAACGCGGCTTATTATTATTCCACCTACAACGCGCCGGATCAGACAAAAACAAGTGACCGGCCAAAGGTGATGGTATTGGGCGGCGGCCCCAACCGGATCGGCCAGGGCATTGAGTTTGACTATTGCTGCGTGCATACAGCTTTTGCCCTGCGTGATCTTGGTTACGAAACAGTCATGGTAAACTGCAATCCGGAAACAGTCTCTACTGACTATGACACATCAGACAAGCTGTATTTTGAGCCTCTGACGGTTGAAGATGTGCTTAGTATCTATGAAAAAGAAAAACCGCTGGGGATGATCGTCCAGTTCGGTGGTCAGACACCGCTGAATATAGCCGGTGAGCTGGCAGATGCCGGTGTTCGCATTCTGGGGACATCACCGGACATGATTGATCTGGCTGAAGATCGCGACCGCTTTCGCGTCATGATGGAAAAACTGCACATTCCCATGCCTGAATCGGGCATGGCTGTAACAGTGGCTGACGCTCAGAAAATCGCGGAGCAGATCGGCTATCCACTGATGGTGCGCCCGTCATATGTGCTGGGCGGCCGTGGGATGGAGGTTGTCCTGGACGAGAATATGCTCAAGCGTTATATGGAAGCGGCAACAGGCGTCACACCGGACCGTCCCATTCTCATTGACAGATTCCTCAGCCATGCCATTGAAGCAGAAGCTGATGCTATCGCAGATGGTGCAGATGCTTTTGTCCCGACAGTCATGGAGCACATAGAATTGGCCGGCATTCATTCTGGCGACTCTGCCTGCGTCATCCCGCCAGTCAGCATAAGCCGCGAACACGTCCAGACGATCATGGACTACACACGGCAAATAGCCCGTGAGCTCCATGTGGTTGGCCTGATGAACATGCAGTATGCCATAGCCGATGACATCGTCTATGTCCTCGAAGCCAACCCGCGGGCTTCCAGGACTGTCCCGCTGGTGTCCAAGGTGTGCAATATTTCCATGGCTCGCCTGGCTACGGAAATGATCATGGGCCGTTTTGAAGGCAGGGATTCATCAGTTGGCCACTTGCGTCATAACAAAATTCATCATTATGGTGTTAAAGAAGCCGTCTTCCCCTTTAGCATGTTTCCTGAAGTGGACCCTGTTCTGGGGCCGGAGATGCGTTCCACCGGCGAGGTTCTTGGCCTGGCCGATACCTACGAGCTGGCGTACTTCAAATCACAGGAAGCCATTGGCCTGCCTCTGCCGACAGCAGGCACCGTCCTGATCAGCGTGGCTGACCAGGACAAGCCGGAATCCCTGCTTGTTGCCAGGGCATTCGAAGCCATAGGGTTTACCATTTTTGCCACAGAAGGCACCTGCCGCTATTTCGAGGAGAACGGCATCACTTCGGTTGCTGTGAAAAAACTATTTGAAGGCAGACCCAATATCCTGGATCATATCACGAATCGTGAGATCAGCCTGGTGATCAACACCGCATCCGGACGGCGCAGTCAGTTTGATGATTCCTACATCCGGAAAGCGGCTATTCGCTATAAAATACCGTATATCACAACCATGACCGCTGCCATCGCCAGTGCCCGCGGTATTGCCGCCTTTCTGGAAAAAGGCATATCACCGGAACAGATCAAGTCCCTGCAAGCTTACCATGCCGGGATCGAACCGGGCTGACCGTCAGCCTGGCTATTTGGACTGCGCCCCATATCGTTCAGGCACAAAGGTCTGTTCACTTAACGGTGGCCGGACATAAGCCGTGTCATTCTGGCGCTGCGGCAGTTCGAGCGGCGGCGGCGTCAGATCTTCATAGGGTATCATGCTGAGCAGGTGGCTGATGCAGTTCAGCCGGGCATGGCGTTTCACATCAGCGTTGACCACAAACCAGGGCGACTGGCGGGTATCGGTATAGGCAAACATTTCATCTTTAGCCCGTGAGTAGTCCACCCAGCGGCTACGCGACTCCAGGTCAATTTTGCTCAGCTTCCAGCGTTTGGTCGGGTCGCTGATGCGATCCTGAAAGCGTTTTTCCTGTTCTTCATCTGAAACGGAAAACCAGTACTTGATCAGGATAATGCCGGAACGGATGAGCATTTTCTCGAACTCCGGGCAGGAACGCAAAAACTCACGAAGCTCTTCTTCAGTGCAAAAACCCATGACGCGCTCCACACCGGCCCGGTTGTACCAGCTCCGATCGAAAAGAACAATCTCACCGGCGGCAGGCAGACGTGAAACATAACGCTGGAAATACCACTGCGTCTTCTCTTTTTCCGTAGGTACAGGCAAGGCTTCCACCCTGCAGATACGGGGGTTGAGCGCTTCAGTAATGCGTTTGATCACACCGCCTTTTCCAGCAGCATCGCGGCCTTCAAAAACAACAACAACCTTCAGGCCTTTGAATTTTATCCATTCCTGCAGCTTAACCAGTTCAATCTGCATTTTTTTCAACTCACGCTCATAAACCTTTTTGTTGATGACCGTATTTTTCTGCTTTGTTTTTTGCTCTTTTTCCGCCAGGTCAATAAACCGATCGGCTTCTCCGGTTTTAAGCTGGCCGGCAGTTTCCGGCTGGTTCTCCTGACCGGCTTTCTTCTCCCCAAAAGGTTCAACTTCCGGCTGATCCTTCAAACTGGAACTTTCGGGTTGACCTTTCCGTTTGTTTTCTTTCTTGCTGTCTTTGTCTTTGCTGTTGTTCTTACCCATGCAAATACCCCCTTGCCGACCTGTGCACAGCAGATCTGAACCTTGATTTCATTGTATCACAGCCTCCTGTTTGTGATATGATTATTTGCAGACATCTTATTTACCCCCGGGAGGGGGGCACTGCCAGAGAGGTTATATGCTGTGAAGTGGTTGAAACCTTATATGCCCGCTTATCTCCGCCTGGCCTTGCCAGCCTGGATCTGTCTGCTGCTGGAAGTTCTGGTCGACTTGAGCTTGCCTACGCTGCTGGCTTCCATTGTCAATGAAGGGGTCATGCAACAGGATATGCAGCATGTCTTGCGGATTGGTGCGTACATGCTGGGCCTGGCTCTGCTCGGTTCCTTGACCGGACAAGCCCGTAACGTGCTCTCCACTCATGCATCGCAGAATCTCGGTACAAAAATACGTTCTGACCTTTTTCGCAAAATACAGTCGATGACGCTGGCTACAGCACGTCGCTTCGGCACATCATCTTTGATAACGCGCCTTACGAATGATGTCATGCAGGTTCAGAACCTTTCCTACATGCTGACACGTATTTTCATCAGAGCGCCGCTGCTGTTGATCGGCGGTATTCTCATGGCTTTCCTGCTGAATCCGGGCATGGCTTTGCTCCTGCTTGCTATTTTGCCGTTGCTGGCCTTGTTGATTACCATACGCGTGAAACGCGGTTTTCCGCTCTTTCGCAAGGTGCAGGCTGCTATCGACAAAGTTAACAGTGTCGTCCGTGAATTTTTGGCTGGTGTCCGCGTGGTCAAAGTCTTTAACAGGCTGGATTATGAGCGTGACCGTTTCGACCAGGCCAATGAAAACCTGGTAGGCCTGAGCGTTAAGGCGGCTCGTTCCATGGCGGCGATTCAACCTCTGATCTTCATCTTGATGAACGGTAGTATCGTCCTGCTGCTCTGGATCGGCGGCATACGTGTCAATGCCGGCGGCGCCAAGGTTGGTGATATCATGGCCTTCATCAACTATTTTCTGCAGATCCTGCATGCCATGACAATGATGTCCATGATCTTCACTGCCGGTGTCCGGGCTAAAACATCACTTGACCGTATCGGCCAGGTAATTCTGGAACCTGCCGGGATGCCTGAAACCCAAAATCCTTTGGAACCCAGACGCAGCGGTACAATCGAACTGGATCAGGTCTATTACACATATCCCGGGCAGGTGCAACCGGTGTTGAACGGCATCAGCCTGCAGATCACGCCCGGACAGACCGCTGCGCTTATCGGAGCGACCGGATGCGGCAAGACAACATTGATCAGCCTTCTGGGCCGGTTCTATGATTGCGACAGCGGGCATGTGAAGGTTGATGGCGTTGATGTTCGTGATTTATCTTTGAGTGACTTGCGCAGCCGGTTGTCCTATGTGCCGCAGCAGTCTTTGCTTTTTACCGGTACGATTGAGGAAAATCTGAAATGGGGTTATCCCGACGCTGATGAACAGGATATGGCCAGAGCGCTGAACATTGCCCAGGCAGCTGAATTTGTCGGCAGGATGCCTGAAGGTCTGCAAACACGCATTGGACAGGGTGGCGTCAACCTGTCAGGTGGTCAGAAACAACGGATTTGCATTGCCCGTGCCCTGGTTCGTCAGGCACCCGTTCTGCTGCTTGATGACAGCACCAGTGCGATTGACATGGAAACTGACCAGAAATTGCGTGCTGCCCTAAAGATGCACTGCCGGGAAACGACCGTTGTTATGATCGCGCAGCGGATTCAGTCGGTTATGGACGCAGATGTTATCTTTGTCATGAATGGCGGCAGTATAGAAAGCAGCGGTACACATCGGGAATTGCTTAAGACCAGCGGTATTTACCGTGATATTTTCCGCTCGCAGATGGGCCTGGATATTGAAGGGCGGGAGGTGATCTAGGTGGCTGAAACGAACAGGAAACCGCCAGTGAACCTGCATCATATGGGCCGTTTTGCCGGTGGAGAGAAACCACGCGATATGAAAGCCACGATTGTGCGCCTCTGGCGGCTGGCCGGACGCCAGCGCAAACCGCTGGTCGGTGTTTTCATCTTGTCTTCTCTGGCATCAGCGATCGGCCTTCTCGGCCCCTTGCTGATCGGCCGCGGTATTGACGCCATTGCCGCACCGGAGGGTGTCGATTTCCCGGGTCTGTTCAGGATTCTCCTGTATTTGCTTATCACCTACGGGCTGGGTGCTTTGCTGACCTGGCTTCATGAATGGTGGATCGCCGGTGTTGCCCAGCGGATTATCAAGCTGTTGCGGCGGGCTTTATTTGAGCGTGTACAACAACTGCCACTGTCCTTTTTTGATACACACACGCATGGTGAACTGATGAGCCGGCTGGCCAACGATGTCGACAATGTCAGCACCATGATTTCGTCATCAACCACACAGCTTTTTTCCAGCCTGCTGATGGTGGTCGGCTCGCTGGTGATGATGCTGATCTTGTCACCTGTCTTAACCCTGCTGACCTTATTGACTGTACCGGCGACCCTTCTCTTTTCCCATGCTGTCGCCAAACGGGCGCGTAGACGCTTTAAACAGCAGCAGATAAACCTGGCGGAACTAAACGGACACGTGGAAGAGATTCTGTCGGGGCAGGAGGTTGTTCAGGCCTTCGGGCAGGAGCAACGTGTGATCAGCCAGTTTGACCATGTCAATGAAGAACTGCGCCAGTCTGGTCTGAAGGCACAGATTCTGGCAGGAATGGTTATGCCGATGCTTAATGTCATCACCAATATCGGGTTCATCATTGTTGCTGCCGGTGGCGGTTATCTGGCGCTTTCCGGTGCCATCTCTGTGGGTGTTATTGCCAGTTTTATCAACTATTCCCGGCAGTTCGCCCGCCCGATCAACAATATAGCCAACCTGTACAGCACCATCCAGTCGGCTCAGGCCGGTGCGGAACGAATCTTCGAACTGATGGATGAAACGCCAGAACCACCTGACAAGCAGGGGGCAGCAGCACTTGACCAGGCGCAAGGTGCGATCCACTTCACAGATGTGGACTTTGCCTATCGTATGGATATACCTGTCCTGAAATCAATTGACCTGACGGCAGCACCCGGCCAGACCATCGCTCTGGTTGGACCGACAGGTGCCGGCAAGACGACGATTGTCAATCTGCTCGTTCGATTCTATGATCCGACCAAAGGTCAGATTCTTTTTGACGGGCAGGACCTGCGTGCCTGGCAGCGCAACAGCCTGCGGGCTGCATATGGTATGGTCTTGCAGGATACGCATCTTTTCAGTGGCACGGTTCGGGAGAACATCCGGTACGGGCGGCTTGACGCCAGCGACGAAGAGGTGGAAGAGGCGGCGTGTGTGGTTGGAGCTGACCGTTTTATCAATCGCCTGCCACGAGGCTACGAAACCGAGCTGGGCGAGTCCGGAGGCGGCTTCAGCCAGGGCCAGCGTCAGCTGCTTTCCATTGCCCGTGCCATTCTGGCTGAACCAGCCGTGCTGATTCTGGATGAAGCGACAAGCAGTGTGGATACCAGAACCGAGATGCTGTTGCAGCAGGCGATGATCAAGCTGCGCCAGGGACGAACCAGTTTTATAATCGCTCACCGGCTTTCAACAATCCGTGACGCCGATGAAATTCTGGTGATCGACGGTGGTAGAATCATTGAAAGAGGCAATCACCGCGATCTTATGGCTGCAGACACTTTTTACCGCCGTCTTTATCATGGCCAGTTCGAACAGGCGATGTTGTCATGAATCAGCAAAATCATCTGATGACAGGAGGTGGCAGACCATGGCGCTTCAACCGGCAATAATGTTTATCTTTGGCAGTACCGGAGACCTTTCCCACAGAAAGCTTTATCCGGCTCTGTACGCGCTGCACGCTGCCAACCGTCTGGCGGACAACACCGTCGTGCTTGGGATCGGCCGGCGTGACTGGGATGACGAGCGGTATCGGGAAAGCATAGCCGCGGCAGTCCGTTCGGCTGAACCTGCGGCAGAGAAGACTATGGCAGATTTTACCCGCCGGTTTTTCTATCATCGCCTTGACATATCCGATAAAACAGCCTACAACAGCTTGTGGCACAAGGCCGGTCAGCTGGAAAAGCTACATCATCTTCAAGGGAACCGGCTCTACTTTCTGGCAACGGCCCCCGATCATTTCCCGCTGATCGCCAGGCAGATCGGACTAGGTCAGCCTGCGATACCTGGCTGCTTCCGGCGTCTTATGATCGAGAAACCGTTTGGTGCCGATCTGTCGACCGCCCGCACGTTCAACAAACAATTGCGGCAAGTCTTTGCGGAAGATGAGATTTTTCGTATTGACCATTATCTGGGAAAAGAAATGCTGCAGAACATTCTCGTACTGCGCTTTGCCAATCAGCTTTTTGAACCGGCATGGAACTGCCACCACATTGACCACATCCAGGTATCGGTCACAGAACCTTTCGGCATCGGGCAGAGGGCAGGCTATTATGACAAGAGCGGTGCGCTGCGTGACATGGTGCAAAGCCACTTGCTGCAGCTGGTCGCCCTGCTCACCATGGATCAGCCATCAGGAGAGCAGGCTGATGATATCCGCGATGCCAAAGTGCGCCTTCTGCGTGCCATAAGACTGTTCAGCAGAGAGGCCGCTGAAACCGATGTGGTCATGGGGCAATATGACGGTGATGAACGTCGGCGTCCTTACCTCAAGGAAGATGGCATCCCCCCTGACTCGCGGACAGAAACCTATGCTGCGCTGCGCCTCTGGATTGATCAAGGACGCTGGCAAGGTGTTCCTGTCTATGTTCGGACAGGAAAAAGACTACAGCGTCATTTAGCAAAAATAACCATTGTCTTCAAAGAACCGTCATATGACATTCAGGACCAGGATGACAGGCGGAATATCCTGGTCATCCGTATCCAGCCCGAAGAAGGAATCGATTTGCGTTTTAACATCAAACAGCCTGGTATGACAAACGCGGTTACTCAAGCCCGGATGAACATATGCCAAAACTGTGACCCATTGACGCAGTCGCCGCAAGCTTATGAGAAACTAATCCATGATGCCTGGCAGGGCGACCTGAGCCTGTTTACCCGCTGGGATGAAATTGAAGCAACCTGGACACTGATCGACAGCATCCGGCTCTGGCGTGCAAAACTGCCGCTTTATCTATATCGTTCTGGATCAGACGGGCCTGTAGCGGCAGACCGCATGCTGGAGCGGGACGGGCGGGCATGGCTGGATCTTTAGACTGGCGCTTGACCAGGACAAACACAGCCAGACGGCGCGCTGCATCCAGCAGCGTGCCGCTTATTCGTTCTGGTAAAGCAGACCCTGCTGATCCAGCGCGGCGACAATACGGCGAAAAACCATTTCATCAGGGCAGTGGATGGTATGCAGGTGAACACCGTCCGTGATGTGCGACAGCAGCTGAATCTGTTCGTCATTGACTTTGTTGAGGAAAAGGTCAGCGTCAAAGCGTGAATTAATCTGCAGCTGGGCGACCAGCTGGCCGTATATTGGATGATCGATGATCACATCATGCAGGCTGCCGCCCAGATCTGTTATGGTATATAGTTCGGCCTGCATCTGATCCCGGCTGTGGCGGCAGGCAACCGTACCGGTATACCCCTTTGCCAGCTCCCGTTGCAGAACATAACCACGGGGCGTCGACTGGATGTTCAGACCGGTTGCGCGCAATATGGCAATATCCCCGACAATGACCTGCCGGCTGACACCATATTGCCGGGCAAGCGTTGAGGCGCTGACTGGGTCCACGCTGATGACCAGATCATTCGCAACACATTGACGCCTTTCGGATGACGTATGCATGCTTTTTCCTCCCTGATGCGAGCAACAGAAGGGCTTCGAACATCAGAACCGGCTGCGGTCGGCCCAAAGGCCCAGGGCGGGGTTGCTGATATAAAAGATTTCCTCGCCGTCCGGCATGGTATTAAAACCGTCTTTCAGGTGATCAGGATTGTAATGCTTGATGGCTTCATCCAGTGGGCAGTACTTGAAGTTGACCTGTTCAATTTCTTTCCGTGTCAACTGTGCGACGGCGTAAGTGATGCCGAACTGCTCATCTGAAGAGCCGTGGATCAGATGGGCTGCAACCGACAGATTATCCTGCAGATCTTTGTTATCCGCGATCAGCTCGATGACCCGTTTGCGGCCAACATAGCCATACTTGCGGATCAGGCGGTCGTTGTCATCGTCTTCACCGAACTTGCGCACACCAGGCGCGAGAACAAGCAGCTCGCCGTCCTGGGCCATAGCCAGGCGGGTGCGGTAAATAGCCTTGTTTCCCAGCCATGTGCTTTTAAATTCCCGTTCGTCAAGGTAGACAACTACTTTTTTCAGCGGTTGATCCATAAAGTTGAGATTCTTTTCCTGACTTAGACGGACCCCTGCCTCAAAAAGTTTTCTGTCCCGTCCGGCAAACAAACCGTGGATTGCCACATCGCCGCCGGCTGCCGTAGTCACCGTGAGGACATACATCACGGGAAGATCTTGCAGGAAATGGGTTTCGGCATAATCAAATACCTGACGGACCGGGGAATGGTCTCGTCCCATAATCCGGTCCATACCATAGAAAGCGCCGAGCATATGGCTGCTATTGATCATGCGGTTTCCGCCGCAGCCGACAAAAATATTCTTGCTGTAGTTGGCCATGCCAACAACTTCATGGGGAACAACCTGGCCAATAGATATGATCAGGTCATAGGAGGGATCAAGCAGGTGCTTGTTGATTTCCACATCAATCGGATCATGCATCAGTCCTTCGGAAATATCGCGAATGAAATCACCGGGGACTTCACCTATCTTAACGACATCAGTACGCCAGTTGTGTCTGATCATGGATGAATAAGGCACATCAGGACCGAAAAAAGCCCGGTATTCCGCTTCGCTCATCGCTTCATGGGTGCCGAGAGCCGGTAGAATATCGACGGTGCTGTGATGCTTCAACAAATCATAGTACATAGCGGTGAGTTTACCTGCTCCTGAATGCATGCGGGTGAAGTCCGGAGGTATCAGAAGCACACGAGAAAGACTGCCTGCCTGACCGTCCAGCGATTCTTCAAGCGCCTGCTGCAGTTCATGGTCGGCCAGACCACGGTCTTCCGTTGCGTATTTTTCGATATAAGGTTGTTTAAAGGGCATATGCCAGCACCTCTTTCAAAATTGTAAAGCCAGTTTCCCAGTATTGTCCTTATCATAGCATGATCTGTCCGGCTTTTCACGAACCTCTGATACGGTTAGCGTAATTATAAACATCATTTTGCATGCGGTAAGCCTGTCCATCCATATCATATGCTGTCATATGGCCTGTAAAAAACGAAGTTCTGCACATTTCTCACAAATCCGGCGTCACTCAGGGCGCCAACCGATTCAGACGGGAAGTCCTTAACCGACAGCCGGTTTAACAGCGGGAAGATCCTTTTTTCTTTGAATTGCACTGTCAAGGCACGGAGCGCGTCGACAAGGCAGTCCTGATCAAAAACCCGCAGCTGCTGCCCCTGCCTTTCCAGAACAGCAATCGGTCTGCCTTCCTGCAACGCTACAGCTGTGCCCGGAACAATAAGAAAAGAACGATCCTGGCTATGGGTGAGGCTTTTGCCCCAGGGTTGTGCCGGATCGACGGCCGGCAGCCAGATGATACCACGACCAGTCTGCTGCAGCTGCTGCAGAAAAGCAACATCCGACTCGCGCATATACTGTAAACCGGGCAGACCCGCAATAAAATAACCACGCCTTGCCTGCCCTGTATACTCCTGAGTGCGTAGAACCTCCATGGCCTCATCCCATGAATCACCGGGATAGGTTGCGCGACAAACGACGATGACGCGGGCGAAGGCTTGTTCCAGTTTTTGCTCAATGTCTGTCGTACGCAACGGATAAACAACCGACCAGCGCCCGGATGACATGGCTCTGGAGCGTAATCTGGCTCGTTGGGCAGGCGGCAGCTGTTCTGTGTTGGCTGAAGAGAGCCATGCTCGCACAGGCATGAAGCTGTCAGCATAAACCAGGCCCTTTTCCATCAAGTGCAACAGTAAATCAAACACAACTGTGTGATCAGCCAGATCAGCCAGCTGTCGCAAGGAAGAACTTCCTCGTTTAAGCAGCGTGTTATAGACTGTTTTCTCCAGTCCCGTTAATGCTTCAGCTGCTCCGCTAAGATCGGCCTGCCAGTCAATCTGTTCATAGAGATGGAAAGAGAGTTTTTTATCAGGGGAAAGCTGCCAGAAAAAAATCCCTTCAGACAACAACTCATCCAGCTGTTCCGGCCGGTAGCCTGGCAGTCGGAACGGCAGGAGCGTGCTCTCCCATAGTTCTGCGGTAAAAGGTCGGTCCGATAAGGCCTGAAGAACTGATTCCGGCTTATGCTCGCCAGACAGCATCTTACGGATACCGGCCACCAGCAGTGCTGCATAACATTCGGGCGGCCGGGTCTGAATTTGCGATCGCAGCAACCGCAAGGCCGTACGCCGCGCATTTTTATAGATGACGGCATGGTGAAATACGTCATCTTGCCTGATCACTTCCTTTTGGTCCTCCAGCGTGTTGAGAAGCAGTCGTGTCTCTTCTGCCGCCCAGCCATAACGCCCGGCAACCTGCATGGCAGTATGGCCGCCACGATAGCGCAGCAGCCTGCGAATCAGCTGTTGCCGCGCGTCTGAATCGCCTGCAAGCAACGCCTGTTTATACAGAACATCCTGTTCTGTGGCTATCCATAAGCCGGGTTCTATATAGCGCACTCTGTTTTCCCGGGACAGGATATCGATCCAGGCAGGCGGAACCGTCAGCTCTCCTGCCTGCAGATCGCCTTCAATCATCAGGAGATTATGCAGACTACCTGCATCTTTGGGCAGCTGTTTACGTGCTGCCGCTGCAGCCAGCTGATTTGCATCCGGTTTTATCCCCTGCTCAGTAGTTTTGCTGGCATCTGACTGCTGAATCGCCGGTGTTGTGGGCGCATATTGGTACATCATGGCTGCTTCGAAACGCATGAACAGCCTTGCGCTCAGCGGAGAGGGCCCTCGCGGATGTTTTTCCAGCACATGCATGGATCCGTCTTGTATGCTGTGCAGAAGGTTGATCACACCTGGCAAGTTCCAATAATCCTCCAGGCATTCTCTGGTCGTTTCCCGGATCAGGGGATGATCTTTTTGACTGCTGAGCATGTCAAGCATTTCAGTGCCGCGCAGACGTTGAACCCAAAGGGGTTGCCTGCCTGCCTGGCGAACACCCATCATCAGCGCACGTGAGGCGTTATAACGGAAGGCCATGTTGAAAAGAGGTGTTGTGGTGACTTTCGCTGTTAACTGTGCCTGGGCTGACGCTGCAGACAACTGCTGCAAAAGGCCGGCAGGCAGGTCGATGTTGTCAAATGGATAAAGCAGGATGCCATCATCATCAGCAACATAGGAAATAAACTGGCCGGTCTGCTGTCTCGCCTGTTCAACCAGAAGAACAGCCAGAGGTTCATTGACAGGCTGACCGAACAGGGTGTGGATCATGACCTGCTGCCGATCCTGCTCATCCCGGAAATGCTCGACCAGGATGGTCTGGTCGTCCGGGAAGCCGCCCATGCTCATGATCTGGCTTTCCATCAAATGTTCAACAGCATCCACACCAGACTCATCCAAACCCAGCCGGACCAGTGAAGAGCGCAGCGTCCCGTTTTGCTGGTCTTGCACCAGTTGACGCAGCCACCTGCCAAAAGCAAGGCCTGTGGCTGGTTTTCGGCCTTGGACATCGCCTTTCCAGAAGGGAGGTCTGGCGCCGCCTGGTGCGGAGGGCGTAACAACCACATGATCCTTGCCGATCGCTTTTATGCGCCAGGCAAAAGACCCCAGCATAAAACGATCACCGATACGTGCCTCAAAAACATACGCTTCATCAAGTTCACCCAAACGTACGCCGTTCTCGGTTTTGACAGCATAGAGACCTTTATCCGGGATGGTCCCGCCGGCGGATACGGCCAGCATTCTGCTGTAGGCGTCACCTTGGATAAACCCGTTGATGCGGTCATACAGCAAGCGTGGCCTTGCCGGCTTATCCCGGGCATGTTCAAAGTCGCCGGCGAGCATGCAAAGAACCGCATGCACATCGTCACGAGTGACCGCCCGAAAAGGATAGGCACGCTGCAGGAGTGGCATGACCTCATCCAGTTGATAGCTTGCTCCACAAGCCATAGAGACAAGATGTTGCGCCAGAACATCGAGGCAAAGGTTGGGTGGGTGGCAAGTTTCGATGGTTCCTTGCTGGACTGCAGCGGCAGTCAGGGCACAAAAGAGCGCTTCCAGCGCTGTCCGGGGAAAAAAGCGCATCATGCTGACACGTCCGGGATTGTGTCCGGCCCTACCCAGCCTCTGTAGCGTGCTGGACAGGGTATGAGGGCAGCCAATCTGGAACACTTTATCAATATCGCCAACATCGATCCCCAGCTCCATTGAAGACGTCGCGCATAAAAGCCTGAGTTTGCCTTGCCGCAAAGCGTTTTCCACATTCAGCCGTTGCTCTTTGGCCAGGCTGCCATGATGCGTCCAGGCATAGCCTTCTCCAACGATCTGATTGACCAGGTAAGCCAGTTTTTCCGCATGTGCCCGTCCTTCAACAAAAGCGATCACACTGCGTGTATCCGAGCAGTGTGCAAGGACGGCAACAGCAATGGCCTGCCAGACCGGATCTTTCTGAGGCGTCCCGCTCAGTGGAGCAGGCATATGGACAGTCAGTTCCTTTTTTTTCTGCATAGCCGGGGCGACAATGCGTACCGGATCAGGAGATAAGTAGGCTGCTGCCACATCAAGAGGCGCTATCGATGCGGAAAGTCCAACACGCTGGAGTGGTTGGGGGCATAGCTTGTCCAGCCTGGCCAGTGAAAGCATCAGATGCGCGCCACGCTTGCTGTCGATCATCGCGTGCAGTTCATCAACAATAATCCAGCGAGCCGTTTTCAGGATGTTTTTGCCCGACTGGCTGGTGAGCAAAAGGTAAAGGGACTCCGGCGTTGTAATCAGAATGTGGGGCGGCCTTTTCACCATGGCACGCCGTTCCCGCACCGGGGTGTCTCCTGTTCGTACAGCTGTCTGGATGACCGGTGATAACGGATCATCAAGCCCAGATGTAGCCCGGGTTTCCTGCTGGATGCCCAAAAGCGGTCGGCGCAGGTTTTCGCGGATATCCGCGGCCAGGGATTTGAGGGGAGATACATAGATCAGATAAAGCTCAGACTGCAGGCTGCCGTTTTCAGCCATGGTATAAAGACGGTCAATAAAAACCAGAAAGGCAGCCAGCGTCTTGCCGGTTCCGGTAGGCGCCGAGAGCAGTGTATGGGCACCCGTTGAAATTGCAGGCCAGGCTTGCTCTTGAACAGCCGTCGGTTTATAGAATGCATGTTGAAACCAGCGGATTGTTTCAGCAGAAAAATGAGACTGGGGATTGAGCATGGTTAGGCCTCACTAAGGCAGGTTATCAGGCGCTACGTCGTATCAGAAGGTCCAGGGCAGTCAGCAGGATAGGCGGTAAGACCAGCAAAATAAAATTGGCAACACTCAGGGGAAAGGTGAGGCTTTTATCCTGCTTGTGCAGAAAACGACGGATGTTACGCAGCACCAGCGGCCAGGTCAAAAAAGAAAGTAATGACAAGTGTGGCAGGGTGCCGGTCAGGGCGGCCAAAATCTGAAACGCTGCTGCCAGGCCGTACAGCAGGGTGAAAAGTTGCAAGGCATAGCGGTTGCCGACGTAATAGGGCAGTGTGAACCGGTTTATGGCGACATCGTGCACCACATCACATATGTTATTGGCCAGCATAATGTTGGCAATGCCTGTGATGGCCGGCCCTGTGATCAGCAGCAGGCGCAAAAGTGCCGGTATGTTAATCGAGAGCAACAGCCGGGGGGTTTGCCAGGTGAGCGATACCAGCGCGTCGGGCGGGCTATTGATGATTACCATGAGAAATGGGATAAAAAAACCCATAAACAAGCCTGAGAAAACCTCGCCCAAAGGCATACGGGATAAAGGCGCGGGACCGAATGTATAGGTGATTCCAATGAAAAAGCAGACAGCGCCTGTAAGGAAAACGACCGGTCCTGTTAACAAGGCAAGCAGCAGGCCGCTTCCGGTAGCCAGTGCCAGCAGAAGAAAGAGCAGCCATCGTGCGGTCTTTCTTCTGAATGGCAAGCTGCTGTTACTGGCCTTGGTATCAATATAATTGTTCAATGCGGTTGTCGCCATATCAAAGAAAGTCATGGAAACGAAAAAAAGGGCAGATAAGCCCCAGTGAATTGAGCCGGTTGCATAACAGGCGAAAACAAGCCCCAACAGAAAAGGCAGTAGGCTGGCGATTTTCGTTCGGATCTCCACATAAGAGAAAAATTTTAGGATATAACGGACAAGCATGGGTGGCCTTTTTGTGCGGCGGCCTTAATGCCGGCGGCTATGGATCTGATCCAGCAACGAGCGGATCAGGGCACGACGCAGCGGAGGGGCTGTCTGTTCCAGCAAGAAACAGGCTTTGCGATAATATTTATCAGATATCTGCCGGGCATGCCGAAGACCGCCTAAACGCATTACGTCCGAGATGACCATGTGAAAATCGTCTGCAGTCAACATTTCCCGGCCAACCAGCTTCTTTAAATCCGGCTTTTTTTGCATGGCATAGATCAAGGGGAGTGTGATGACACCTTCAGACAGATCATGCTTGGTTGACTTGCGTAGGGTTGCAGGGGTCTCTTCATAATCAAGGCAGTCGTCGATCAGTTGGAAGAGGATGCCAATCTGGTAGCCGATTCGACCCATCTGCCGGCATTGCTGTTCGTCGTCGCCCCGCAGCATGGCACCGGCATATAGGGCGAGTGTGAAGAGTGCGGCTGTTTTTCCGGCAATAATGCGCAGGTAGCTTAAAACGCTTAGGTCAGTATCCCGATTGTGCCTGTGCTGGCTTAGTTCGCCACGACACAGGTCACTGATCGCCCGGGTGAACAGGTTGATATGACGCGGAAACTGCACCGACAAGCCGGCTACCAGAGAAAAACTGACACTGAAAAGGTAATCGCCGCTGATAACAGCTGTTTTCTTGCCGAACTTTTCCTGAACGCTGGGACGGCCGCGCCTTGTCGGCGCATCGTCAATGATATCATCATGAACCAGCGTCGCCAGGTGGAGGATCTCCAGAGCAGCCGCGGCCATGACGGCATCATGGCTGACTTCGCCCTGATCATCAGCAGCGGCAGCCAGAAGAAGAGCAGCCCGGATCTGTTTGCCGTCACTGTCAGCCAAGTAGCCCATGACATCAGAAAGGACAGGATCACTTTCTTTTAGTGTTTTCTGTACGCAATCGCGTGTTTCCTCAAGGGCCAGTTGTAATTTGCGAGGCCCGGAAAGGGCCTCGCTTTTTTCTTTGTTCGTATCAATCATGATATAAATACGATTTCCGTACACATTTCAGCTTGATCCACTGTTTCTTCAACCAGGGCATGACATAATAATCCAAGCCGAAAATGCGTCCGCCACCGATTAACACGGCGATGGCCGCGAACGCCATCCACCAGGTGCCCATGTAGAGGCCGGTTGTCATCACAAACATGATCTGAAGGATGATGGAATACCCTGCTGACAGTGTTGTCAACAAGCCACCCAGTAAAGCCAGGCCAATCAAAATCTCCGAGATGACAATCACAGTCTGAAAGAAAAGCTGTGAATCACCACTGGCATAGATGACGGTGTCGCGAAACCAGTCCATTAGGCTGAACTGTATTTTTAAAGCGACATCGCCGGCATTGACCAGAATGATCCTGAAGATGCTGAAAATGTTCCAATCGAGCAGGACTGAGCCACCGCTGACGGCTCCGGTCGCACCAGCCACAACATCTTCACCGCCAGCTGTTCCGCTTAGGATGCCCTCAAAGAACTCATCGGCACCACGGAAGAAGAGGACCAGCTTGGGTGACTCCAGCCATCCTTCTCCGATTTTCTTAATGCCTTCAATAAGCCAGGTGAAGCCCAGGAACAAGCGCAGAGGCACCAGCAGGAAACTGGGCGTGCGGTTGGACAAGTGGCCGCCCACGAAGCTGCGACAGTTTCGCACGGTGAAAAACTCATGCCTCAAGTAGCTGAAAATTTTGTTCCAGCCCAGCAGCTGGAGAAAATAGATGATATTGATAAAGTGCTTGATGAACATCGCCAGAAAAGAGGGCATCGAAATCTTCTTTTTAGCCGTACCGACATGCGCGACACCATAACGCCCACCGATCGAGACCATGACACCGTGGAATGCAGGCTGATATTGCTCCATTTCTCCTTTGCCTGTTATCAGGACTTCAATGTTATGCGCTATGTTTTTAGCTGAGTGTTCACAGTGCTCAACCATCTGGGGAACCGGTGTATCATGACCTTCAGGTACGCAAAAAGCGTTGTCACCGGCGATAAAAATATTATCTTTCCCTTCAGCGCGTAAATAAGCATCTGTCTGAAGACGACCACGGCCGACCTGCTTCAGGTTAACGGCTGCCTTGGTGATATCGGCGCACTGCGTACCGGCTGTCCAGATCACAGTAGCTGTTTCATCTTTACGGTTGTTGCTGCCGTCACAGCCCGTTTCAATAAAGTCTGATCCAACCGAGCAGACACTTGTTTTCAGGTGTACTTCAACACCCATTTTTTCCAGGCGTCTCTGTGCCTTGGCGGACAACTTGGGGGAGAGGACCGGGATAACACGATCCAGCAGGTCAACTTCGACAATGCGGACTTCTTTGCGGTCGACCTCATAATTTTTGCAGAGGATCGGCACCCATTCAGCCAGTTCCCCGGCCATCTCAACGCCGGTGAATCCAGCGCCGCAAACATAGAAGGTCAGCAGACGGCGCCGCACAGCGGGATCAGGCTCGTTCATGGCTTTCATGAACATGGTCTCGATATGGTGCTTCAGCTTAACGGCATCATCGTAGGACCATAACTTAAAAGCATGTTCCTCCGCACCGGGAATGCCATAGAAGGCTGGCTGCGATCCAGCGGCCATGACCAGGTAATCATAGGCATAACTGCCGGTATTGCCCACCAGAGTCTGCTTCTCATAATCAATCTTGTTGATGTGATCCAGAACAACCTTTACTTTACGGCCACTGAAAATCCGCTGCAGGCTGACCCGGATGCTATCTTCCTCAACACGGTTGGCTGCTACTTCGTGAAGTTCGGTCAACATGGTGTGATAGCTGTTCTTATCGATGATGGTGACTTCGACGTCTGAATTCTTTTTGAATTTTTTCGCCAGTTTTTTGGCGGTCAAGACGCCGGCGTAACCAGCACCGAGGATGACGATTTTGGTACTCACGTTATTCCTCCGATTTTTTTATACAGCGGTACATTGCTCAGGATGGCACCGCAGTTGCCGCAGCACACAATAAACAAGCTGTTTCCTTGCGTTGAAGCTTGTTTATCGTAACATGTCAAGGGGCTAAAATCAACGAAAAAAATAGATTGACAGGGCAAAAAAACGCCAAAAAGAGCATACGCCCATTTAGAGCGAATACATCTTTTCTGGATGATCGGAAAAGTCAAATGTAGAACATAAATCCGCTTTTTTCGGATTCGCGACAGTATGCAGCGACCAGGTCGCTTAGAGAACGCGATTCAGTATATTTCCGGATCAGCTGGTCCAGTTCACAGTAAACCTTCTGCTCGAGTATATGGATCAGCAGGCTGTCCTGGTTTCCCTGGCGGTTCAGGGGGGCAAAGAGGTCCGGTACAGCAACTTTTAACACATCGGCTATACTGATCTTATCCGCTGGCCTGGCCAGGCGGTATCCACCCAGCGCGCCTTTTACCGACTCAATCAGGCCGGCACGACGCAGGGAAGCCAGAATCTGCTCCAGATAAAGCTTGGATATGCCGATATAATCCGCGATGGCTGTGGCTGGTACCTGTGCAGCTGATTCCTGCCGCAGAGCCAGCAACACCATGGTTGTCAGGGCGTGCTGCCCTTTAGCTGAAATTTTCATATGATCTCCTTGTTTTGGTCCAGTGCATGTAGACGATGCTTGACAGATGTGCTTCTTGACCCTATAATATCACATATAAAACATATATGTAAAGTATATATTAATTTGCGAGGTGAACCAATATGGCAAGAATATACCAGAGCATAACCGAACTGATTGGCCATACCCCCCTGATAGAACTGCATCGATATCGTGAGCAATACAATCTTAAAGCCAGGATACTGGCGAAGCTGGAAAGCTATAATCCGGCCGGCAGTGTTAAGGACAGGATCGCGCTGGGGATGATTACGGCAGCTGAGCAGGCAGGCAAGCTGAAAGAGGGCTCGGTCATTATCGAGCCAACCAGCGGGAACACAGGCATCGGACTGGCGGCGCTGGCTGCCGCGCGCGGTTATCGCGTAATCTTGACGATGCCGGAAACCATGAGTGTGGAAAGGCGCAACCTGCTCAAAGCCTACGGCGCTGAGCTCGTTCTGACAGAAGGGCCTGCCGGTATGAAAGGTGCCATGGCCAAAGCAGAGGAACTTGCCGCCCGGACTCCGGGGGCCATGATTCCCGGCCAGTTTATCAACCCGGCCAATCCGGATATCCATCGGCGGACAACCGGCCCGGAGATCTGGCAAGATACGGACGGGCAAGTTGACTTTTTTGTATCCGGTATCGGGACAGGCGGTACGATTACAGGCGCTGGCGAATATCTGAAACAGCAAAAGCCATCCTTGCAGGTGGTTGCGGTAGAACCGGCAGACTCACCCGTTTTATCGGAAGGGCGTGCAGGACCGCATATGATCCAGGGTATCGGCGCAGGTTTTATTCCCGATGTCTTAAACACCCGGATATATGACGAGGTCGTTCAGGTTAGCAATGAAGAGGCCTTTGCTACAGCAAAAATGTTACCCCGGCTGGAAGGTCTGCTGGTTGGCATATCCTCAGGTGCTGCGCTATGGGCTGCCGGCCAGATGGCCTCCCGCCCGGGAATGCAAGATAAAACGATCGTGGTCATTCTGCCCGATACAGGAGAGCGCTACCTGTCCACACCTCTTTTCACGGATAGCTGACGGGCTCGTTTCAGGTTTTTAAAGCTTTTACAGGACAAGGGCACGGTTCGCCTGTTTCAAGTACGCAGCCAGGTGAACCGGCTCTTTTTCAATTGCTCAATCATTGACAAGAAGCAGTCTTGCTGTTATGCTTTAAGAACACCCCACCCGGGGTGTAGAGATAGAGGTGGTCCTTATGCAAAAGAAGTTCGCCATCAAAGGCATGACCTGCGCAGCCTGTTCTGCTGCGGTTGAAAAAGAAGTCAGCCGCCTGCAGGGTGTTGCGTCTGTTCATGTTAACCTTCTGAGCGAAAACATGCAGATTAATTATGATGAGCAGCTGATCGATGATCGAGCCATCCTAAAAGCCGTTGACCAGGCAGGATATTTAGCAGAACCAATCGCTGATACAGGACGTACAGCAAACACGGCAGCGAAATCCGCAAGCGTGACCCGGTCGGGGCCGTCGGCTGCCCTGAACACGATGCGGCAACGTGTCGTTGTTTCATTTGCTTTCCTGATTCCCCTGATGTATGTTTCAATGGGACATATGCTGAACTTGCCGCTGCCGGGCTGGCTGCATGCTGGCATGAACACGCATGCCTTTGCCTTGACCCAATTTTTGCTTTTACTGCCGATTGTCTCGGTGAATATGGCTTATTTCCGCAATGGATTCCGCGCATTGCTGCGTAGGCACCCCAATATGGATTCTCTGATCGCCATCGGTTCTGGCGCCGCAGTGCTTTATGGCATATATGCGCTTTATCAAATCGGTTACGGCCTGGGATCCAGCCAGATGGAAAGGGTTGCACATTTTGGCATGAATCTGTATTTTGAGTCAGCAGCCACCATTTTGACACTGATCACCCTGGGGAAATATCTGGAAACCCGATCGAAAAGCAAAACCACTGAAGCCGTGTCCCAGCTGCTTGATCTTTCACCTAAGACGGCACTGATCCTGAAGGACGATGAGACCAGGCAAGTACCGGTTGAACAGGTCTCCGCGGGTGATGTTCTGCTGGTGAAACCCGGTTCGGCCGTTCCAGTGGATGGTGTGATTGTTGAAGGCCGTTCATCTGTGGATGAGTCCATGTTGACAGGGGAAAGCCTGCCAGTGGATAAACAGCCCGGAGACCCGGTTTCCGCTGCCACAGTGAACATCAGCGGAGCCTTCTCATTTAGGGCGACTCAGGTGGGACAGGACACAACACTGGCACATATCATCTCTATTGTAGAAGAAGCAGCGGCATCACGGGCACCTATAGCACGGATTGCTGACCGGGTCAGCGGTGTGTTTGTACCGGTGGTCATTCTGATTGCCCTGGTGACCGTCGGGGTATGGCTGCTGAGCGGCGCTTCACTTGATTTTGCCCTGTCCAATGGGATCGCTGTCCTGGTCATTTCATGTCCATGTGCGTTGGGACTGGCCACACCAGTTGCCCTGATGGTTGGTACAGGCAGAGGTGCACGCGAAGGGATTCTTATCCGGTCTGGTGAAGCTCTGGAAACAGCTCAGTCAGTAGATACCGTTGTCCTGGATAAAACTGGCACGGTTACGGAAGGGAAACCACAGGTGACGGATATCCTGCCATTGGGTGGTCTGGGCGAAGATGATTTTCTTTGCCTTGCTGCCAGCCTGGAACAACCCTCTGAACATCCACTCGCCTCAGCTGTCGTGCGTTATGCCCAAAGCCGTCAGCTGACGCTGGTACCCGTCCAGATGTTCCAGTCGATTCCCGGGCGAGGTGTGCGTGCTGTACTGGATCAACAACAATGCATCGCCGGAAATCAGGCGTTTATGGTAGAAAACGGCCTTGATGCTGGCCAGTTGACCGCTATGGGCGACCCACTGACGGCTGCAGGTAAAACCCCCCTCTTTTTCAGCCGAGACGGAAGTTTGCTGGGTGTTATTGCGGTTGCTGACACAATTAAAACAACCAGTCGTGAGGCTGTCACCATACTGGTCAAGGCTGGCCTGAAAGTCATCTTGCTGACAGGTGACCAGGAAAAGACAGCCATGGCCATTGCCCGGCAAGTTGGTATTGAAACGGTTATCGCCGGCGTTCTGCCACAGGACAAGGAAGCAGAGATCCGGAGGCTGCAGGCCTCCGGGCGAAAAGTCGCGATGGTCGGGGACGGCATCAATGACGCGCCGGCACTGATTCGGGCAGATGTTGGTATTGCCATAGGTGCAGGCACTGACATAGCGATAGAGGCAGCCGGTTTGATCCTGATGCGCAATGATCTTCTGGATGTTGTCAAAGCGCTGCAATTGAGCCGCGCTGTTATCCGCAACATCAAGCAGAATCTGTTCTGGGCCTTCTTTTACAATATGCTGGGCATTCCGCTGGCGGCCGGCGTGTTTTTCCCTGTGTTTGGCTGGACACTCAGTCCCATGTTCGCCGCCGCAGCTATGAGCCTCAGTTCGGTTAGCGTCGTCAGTAACGCTCTTCGTTTAAAACGTTTTAAAAGCAAAGGATAACAAAAAATTACCCCCTGAGCAGTAAGCGAACGCATCGAAAAGCTATTGGAAACATTGGGATAAACACCGGAAAGGATGGTTGGAAATGAAAAAAATCATGAAAATCAATGGCATGACTTGCGGCCATTGTCAGGCCAGAGTGGAAAAAGCCTTGAACAGCATTGAAGGGGTCAAGGCGAAAGTTGATCTGAAAAAGGCACAGGCACTGCTCAGTCTGGACGCGCCTGTCGCCGACGAGGTTTTGATTAAGGCTGTAACAGAAGCTGGCTACCATGTTACAGACGTGCAGGAAAAGAAGGGACTGTTCTCATGAAGGCTGACAAGGTCAAGGCAGCACGCCTGATAAAAACAGCACGTGGACAGCTGGACGGCCTTTTGAAAATGATCGATGACGACCGCTACTGCATGGATGTTTACAATCAAATTCTGGCAACACAAGCCATTTTAAAAAAGGTCAGCCGCGATGTCATGCAAGCCCATCTGGAAAGCTGCGTGCGTGAAGCGATGGAAACAGGACAGCAGCAGGAAAAAATCGAGGAAATCCTCAGCTTGTTATATAAATTGACAGGATGAACACCGCCAGACAACGGCGGTGTCATCAGGATGGCGGCATTCCGCCTAAATACATTGCAATATTTCATTTGTGTGCGCTATACTTGAGTCAAATAACGGCATCAACAGATACCTGAGAGGGGGGTCTGCGTATTCAACTCACAAGCGTATACATGAAGCAGAAAATAATGCATAAGGTTCTGCTGAGCCTTGTACCCGTCATTCTGCTTGCTGCCTTCTTGTTTGGCCTGCGCATCCTGTTGCTCCTGGGCGTCGTCTGCCTGACAGGTTGCTTTGTTGAGTATGGCGCCATGCGTCTGGTTAATGGCAGCAAAGCGAAAGTAACAGAAGCCGCCCTGGTGTCTTGCTTTTTGTTCACATTGTCCCTGCCACCGGCAACACCGTACTGGATTGCCATGCTTGGTATTGCTTTCGGCCTTTTTTTTGGCAAGGGCGTCTTTGGCGGCTTTGGCCGCAATATCTTCAATCCGGCCCTGATTGGCCGCTGTTTTATCTATATCTCGTTTCCCGCCTCCATGACAGTGCGCTGGTCAGCGCCTTTCACCTCTTTCCCCGGTGGGCTGATCCGCTATGATGGGAGCTCTGACGTGATATCAGGGGCGACACCGATGATCCAGCTGCAGAACGGATTGGAGCAGACTGGATATCTGGATCTGCTGACCGGCTTTATCGCCGGGTCCCTCGGCGAGACGAGTGCCTTGCTCATCATTCTGGCTGGCATATATCTCATCATCACGAAGACAGCATCCTGGAAAATCATGGCATCCTGCCTCTTGTCCTTCACCCTGCTCAATACCATTTTGTATCTGACCGGCCTCTCTCAGGCTGATCCACTGTTTTCGCTGCTGTCAGGCGGATTCCTGTTCGCCACGGTCTTTATGGCAACCGATCCCGTTTCCGCACCCGCTCAAGAAACCTCACGTGTGCTCTACGGGATACTGATCGGCCTGACCGCGGTGGTAATCCGCCAGTTTTCCCTGTTTACAGAAGGGATCATGTT
>LSQX01375391.1_pt2 | contig 64529 bp, 61 predicted proteins | sample 654561 | NCBI WGS metagenome assembly LSQX01 (sample SAMN04489861, study PRJNA283612) | anaerobic digester metagenome | isolation source: 4 biogas reactors fed with cattle manure at either 37C or 55C with and... | place: Denmark: Kongens Lyngby | collected 2014
CTCAAAGGCTTCGGCACGATGATCTCCTTCGAGCTCGAGGGTGACGCCGAGTTTGCCGACCGGGTATGCCGGAACCTGCGCATCATCCGCCATGCGACGAGCCTCGGCGCGGTGGAATCGACCATCGAACGGCGGGCGGCGCTGGCCGGCCAGGAGCATCTGCCGCCGACGCTGTTGCGCCTGAGCATCGGCATCGAGCACCCGGACGACCTGTGGGCCGACTTGGACCAGGCGATCCGGACGGGCCGCGGCTAGAGCAGGGCGCGACTCAACCGGCGGTTGAATCCCTCCCTTACCTGGTTATTGTGGGGCCCGCACCAGGACGCTAGCATGAAACCGGACGAACAAGGGGGGATGCGCCTTGCAACCGCAAATCGGAGCTGCCATACGCGAGCTGCGCAAGGAAAGGAACGTGACCCAGGAGGCCTTGGCCGAGCACCTGGGCATTTCGTTCCAGGCCGTGAGCAAGTGGGAGAACGGCACCGCCTATCCCGACATCACGCTCCTGCCGGCCATCGCTCGCTACTTCGGCGTGTCGATCGACCGGTTGTTTGATCGCGGCAGTCGCGAGCGGGCCGAGAAGGTCGAGGCGGTGCTGGACGAGTGGCGCCAGAACAACAGCGAAGGCCGGGTCGAGGATAACGTCAAGCTGCTGCGGGCCGCCTTGGCGGAGCATCCCACGGAGTGGCGGCTTGTGACGGCGTTGATGTACAGCCTCTTCCTCACGTACGGCCGCACCAAGGAGAAATCGGCCCTCGAGGAAGCGATCTCCCTGGGCGAGTGGATGCTGCTCTCCTGTGTCGACGACAACGAGCGGTTTCGTGCCATTCACCTGCTCGCGTGCAGCTACGGGGCGCTGGGCGATACCCAAACGGCGATGGCGATGGCAAGGCGGCTGCCGGAGGTAACGGCGTTGTCGGTGATGGCGTCCGTGGCCCAAGGCGAAGAGAAAGAGTACATGGCGCATTTAAACGTCCTGTCGGGTCTTTTCAGCATCGGCGAGTACATCAAAGTGCTGGCGTGGGAGGCCAGTAGACGGAGGGAGCATGCACGGGCCCTCGACCTTCTCGAACAGGCGGAACGGGTCTATGCCGCGTTCTTCGGTCCCCATGAATGCTTATCCTTTTGCATCCACCTGGCGCGGGTGTTCTACGAACGCGCCCGGGTCAAGCTGCGCCTCGGGGACGAAGAAGGAGCGCTGAGCGACCTGCGCCGCGTGGCCGAGTATGCCATCGCGTACGAGCAGCTGCCTTGGCTCACGGAACTGGCGCGCTGCGACTTCGATCCCGTGCGCGGCACTCCGGAGTTCCAGGCGGTGGAACAGATGCTCAGGCCACCGGTGTAGGCTGAGAACTTGGTGTGGAGGTATTCCCCTTGATCACACTGCGTTTTCGTCCCGACCGGACGTTCACGATCGTGCAATTCACGGATCTGCACATACACGACGACCCCGGTACGTCCCGGGCGACCCTTGATCTGATGGCGCAAGTATTGGACGCCGAACAGCCCGATCTCGCCATCCTGACGGGCGACGTGATTGCCGGGGGTTCCTGCAAAAACCCGCGGGAATCGTTTCGGCGGGCCGCCTCGCCCATGGAGGAGCGGTGCATTCCTTGGGCGGCGGTGTTCGGCAATCACGACGACGAAGGCATCCATTCCCGCCGGGAGCTGATGGCGCTGCAGCAGGAGATGGCCCGTTGCCTGTCCGAGCCGGGGCCTGCCGACGTGCCGGGCGTGGGCAATTACGTGCTGACGGTGCTGAGTGCAGAAGCCGACGTGCCCGCCGCGTACCTGTACTGTCTCGATTCGGGTTCGTACGCACCGGAGGACATCGGGGGCTACGCGTGGATCGAACCGGGGCAGGTGGCCTGGTACCGGGAAAAGGCCGGGGCGCTGGGGCAGACGGGGCCGGATCCGCTGCCGGCGCTGGCCTTTTTCCACATCCCTTTGCCGGAGTTTCATTTCGTGTGGGATCGGGGCGGCTGCGAAGGGGACAAGTTCGAAACCATCTGCTCTCCGGTCTTGAACAGCGGCCTCTTCTTGCAGATGGTCGAAGTGGGCGACGTGCTCGGCGTGTTTGTAGGACACGATCATATCAACGATTTCGAAGGCGAGCTGTGCGGCATCCGGCTATGCTACGGGCGGGCCGGAGGCTACGGTACGTACGGCAAGGAGGGCTTTCCCCGCGGCGCAAGGCTGATCCGTCTGCGGGAAGGCGTGCGGGGCTTTGAAACGTGGCTCCGGCTCGACGACGGCAGCGTCGTGGAACGTAGCCCGCACCGAGGCGCGAGCAGGGGTGTCATCCGCCGGGACGATATCGCTACGTAAGGAGAGGCAACATTGGCGGACAGTGTTGTTTACGACCGATACATCCTCGCCCGGCACCTGCGGGAACTGGGCGTCGAACCGGGCGATGTCCTCGTCGTCCATTCGTCGTTTCGGGCAGTGGGGCCCGTGGAGGGTGGACCTACGGCCCTAATCCTTGCCCTGATGGATGCCGTCGGGCCCGAGGGAACGCTGGTTATGCCTTCGATGACCGACCGGGACGATGAAGTATTCGACCCGAAGCGCACGCCGTGCCGGCACTTGGGCATCGTTCCCGACACGTTTTGGCGCATGCCGGGGGTACTGCGAAGCGATTCGCCCCACAGCTTTGCGGCCTACGGTCCCCATGCGGCCCGGATTACCGCGCCCCATCGGCCGGACTTTCCCCATGGGCCCGACAGCCCCGTGGGCCGCGTGTGCGATCTGGATGGGAAGGTGCTCCTGTTAGGCGTCGATCATACGGAGAATACGACGGTCCACCTGGCCGAGGCGCTGGCCGGCGTGCCGTACCGGGTACCGAAGTATTGCACGGTGCTGCGGGACGGCCTGCCCGTGCGTGTAGATTTCGGCGAAATCGATCATTGCTGCCGCAACTTCGCCTTGGTAGGGGAGTGGCTGAACCGGCGGGGCCTCGAACGCCGGGGCGAGGTAGGGAGCGCCCGGGCCCGGCTCGTGCGCGCACGGGATGTCGTCGCCACCGTCGTCGAGGAGCTAAGGGACGATCCCTTGCGGTTTCTGTGTCCCCGGGGCGCGGGATGTAGCAGCTGCGACGAGGCGTGGGCGAGCGTCGGCTAGCGGCGTATTGAGATCCTTTTGGGGTGCGCAGTGCATACGTCGCGGGGCTGCCGATCATCGTGTCGGTTCTGGAACCGGAGTGGGAAATTCATAGAGAGCATGGATCGCAAGGCACCCGTCGATCGCTGGGCTGCTTCGTCCGCCGGTGCGATCCGCTGTGACGACGTGCCCCTCAGCAGCGTCGATTGCGGACGTGGCGGGAGCGGTGTTCGATGGTCTTTCAGGACGTTCGGGCGGCGAATGGCAGCGGCTCGGCCCGCCTTGCTGGCCGGATCTTTGTCTTTGCGAACGGCGAAATTGTAGAGGACGGCACTCACGACGAGCTGTTGGCACAAGGACGGTTCTACGCAGACATGTGGGAGAGCCAGGCCGAATGGTACCGGCGTGAGGGGGCCTCGTGATGCACGTCGCCTGAATTCAGCCTGGGATCCCCTGCTCCGCCTACAAAAAAAGAAGGGGCGGTGCACCCCTTCTTGCTTCATGCTATGGGCAGTGCGTGCTCGCCGCCCTTACCGCGTGAACACCCGGGCTCCGCCGCCGTCCGCAGGCCGCTGGTCGAGGATGTACAGCGTCTTGCCGTCGGCGGTCACCGCGATGCCGGACGCTTCGCTCGTGATGCCGAGGTCCGCCCGGCTGCTGGTCGTGACCACGTTACCGGCGGCGTCCAGAATGGTCAAACCGACGGCGTCGCTATAGTGGACGACGTACACGTTGCCTGCTGCATCGGTCGCCAGATGGTACGGATTGGCCAGGTCGGAAGCGAAGGTCGAGACAGCGCCCGTCTCCGGATCGACCTTGTAGATGGTCGTGCTCGCGTAATCGCCCACCAGGATCGCACCGTCGGCTGCGATGGCAAGCTGCCGCACGTCGGAGCCGAGCGCGACGTGGCCGTTGTCGCCGAAGGAAGCGGCCCGCTCCAGCTTACCGTCCGCAACCGTGAACTTCCACACGCCAACGCTGCCGGACCGGTCCGAGACAATGACCGAGCCGTCGGCGAGGACTACTGCACCTTCGGGGTTTACGATGCCGAAGGGACGCAGATCGTAGGTGGCGATCAGATTCAGGTCGGCGTCGAATTGGTACAGCTCCGGCACGGTCCCGGGGGCCCATACGTGGCCGTTCTTGTCCACGAACACGGCCTTCCCGTAAGCCCCGGGGTTCAGAGCCGAGAGCCGTACAGACGCCACCATCTCGCCGGTCGCCGCATCGTACTTCCAAACGGCCATGTCTTGTACGCCTGCGATATACAAATACTTCTCATCCAATGACAAAGCGGCCCCGCGCACACTGTTACCCGGTGCCGCACTTCCGATCTTACCCGCAGGCTCCAGTGCATACGCGCCCACGGACGCCACGGCGAAGAGCAGTGCGATGAGAACGACTAATCCACACATGCGACCCTTGAACATCGTGTAAGACCCCCTTGTTCGTGTGCTAACTTTCCCCTGCGGTGCCGCCTGCTTCGTGCGGCTTCCCGGGGAATATCCAGGTGGATTATTCGTCCGGTTCGAATGCTTCTCCTTTGCGAAACTGATCGACTTGAACTCGAACGTGAGGGCGTTCCGGCTCGGCGCAGCGAAAGGCAGAACCTCTCGCCGTCTTCGTCTAAAGTTTGAACTGTTGCGACGAGATTTTTGTATATAAAGCAAACGATGCGCACACGGACACGCGGCGCGACCGGGCGAGGAGGTACACTATGCTCACGGGGGCCGACAAGATGCTCATCGCGGTCATCGTGGTGCTGGCAGGTCTTGTCGTCGGCCTGTCACTGCTGTCCACAGATGGCAAGGAAACCGTTTGGGAACCCGATGGCCTCAACATCCTGGCTTACGCGAGCACCCCGTTTCTCGAGGAAGAGCTGCCGGCTGCCATCGATGCCTTCACCGCGGAGACGGGAATCGGCGTAAATGTCATTCTCACCACGGACATGAACCAGGCTTACCTGCGAGCGACCGTGGAAAAGACGCCCATCGACGGCATCATGGTTCCCTTCGACATGCGGGAGGAATATCGACAGCGCGGCCAAATCATCGAACTCCACACGTTGCTCGACGAGGTCCCGGCGACCACTTTCCAAGCACAGATGCGTTGGCTCTGGAGCAGCGTCGACGGCCGGCCGATTTGCGGTTTTCTCATTGGCAACACGGCCGATCCCACCTTTGCCTGCGTGCGGCACCAGACGAAGCGGGCGAGGGAAGTGGCCGAACTGATCCGCTACCTCGTCGTCCATACATCCGTCCGGGAATCGCGCCTTGTCCAGCCGAATCATTTTGCCCGCAAGCTTCTGCTCGAACGGGACTTCGCCCCGCTTCATGACCGCCTGCTTCACCCTTCCCGACGGATGACCCCGGAAGGCTTTTCCCGAATCGTAGACGGCGCATGCCCCGCCGGGACAATTGAGAACGTGCGCGTCGTGTCGTGGGAGTGGAACGTCCAGCCGCGTGTCGGCCCCGTTACCGAAGTGCAATACGACTCCCAGCAGCTGATGCAGTACACGATCGCATACGAATGCATACGGGACGGCTTGAGGATACAGATGAATATGCCGCTCATTGAAGTAAGGAATGCTCCGCTACCCGCCGTCTTCATTCCCTTTGAAAGCTTCGATGGTTGGAGTTACGGTCGCAGCCGCGCACAGTGAAGGAGGGCAGATCCTTGGACTCCAGGGACCCCCGCCAAAATCTGGAAGCGTCGTCCCAAGCCGGTAGCTGGGTGACGCGGGCAAGGTGCCCGACGCCGGCGCCGCGTCTGAAAACAACCATGGCCCGTGACCGACCCGAAGGTGGTCCCGAGAACTCCGCAGCGCAGGCGAAGCCAGACAAGGCAGCACGCCGTTTCACCGAATCGACGCCCGGATTGCACGATCGGTTCAAAGGGCACACTTTTCGCGCTCAACTGCGATCGGTAAACTACGGTGGGCTGGTGGTGCGCTGCAAGGGATTGGCTCTTGCTCAGCGAAGACGTGCTTGTCTTCCCGGCCGAGCAGCGCAGCACGTCAAGCCGGAGGATACCTAAGGAGCGAAGCAGTATGGAGAACCTCTTTGAACTCATCAGGGACGAGCTTCAGGCCAAGCGGGACGACGACGGCTGTCACGCAGATGATCTGACGCCGATACAGGAACGGTTTGCGGCCTTGCACGAAAGCGGAGATTACGCGGCGTTGGAGGAACTGTATCAGGAACTCGTTACCATTCAGCCCCGTGAGCCCCGGCCCCACGAGCCGTCCGATTTGGAGGGAATTCGGGCGGCGCGGGCAGCCGGCTCCCGCATGTACGACGTCGACTTGCCGGACGATGTGCTTTACGACAAGGTGTTGGGCGGTCTTCTCGGCAGGGCGGCCGGCTGCGCCCTCGGCAAGCCGGTGGAAGGATGGAAGCGAGCCGACATCGAGGCGTACCTGCGGGTCTTCGGCGAGGAGGACCTGACCGATTACGTGCCCTGGGCCGACAGCGTGCCGGAGGGCGTGCCCCGGGTGTCGCCGTGGCAGCGCAAGGCATGTCGCGGCGAGATCCGTTTCATGCCCCGAGACGACGACATGGACTACACCGTGCTCGGGCTTCACATTTTGCAGCATTCCGGCCTCGATTTCACGACACACGATATGGCCAACCTGTGGCTGTCGACTTTGCCCTACCACTGCACCTACACGGCCGAGCGGGTGGCATACCGCAACTTGATTTTGGGCAAGTGGCCGCCGGCGACGTCTACCTACCGCAATCCGTACCGCGAGTGGATCGGGGCTCAGATCCGGGCCGACGGCTTCGGCTACGCCTGCCCCGGCCGGCCGGAGCTTGCCGCCGAGCTGGCCTGGCGCGACGCATCGCTCAGCCACGTGAAGAACGGCATCTACGGCGAGATGTGGATGGCGGCCGCCATCGCCACGGCCTTCGTCACGGACGATATATACGAAGTGATCGAAACGGCCACGAGCGAGATCCCCAAGGAGAGCCGCTTTGCCGCCATGGTGCGCAATATGCTCGGCTGGCGTGAGGAGTATCCCGATTGGAAGAGCTGCTGGGAGCGGGTGAACCAGGAGTACGGCCACCTCAACTGGGTCCACACGATCAACAACGCCGCCCTGGTCGTGCTCGGCCTGCTCTACGGCGAGAAGGACTTCGGGCGCACCATTTGCATCGCGGTGCAGGGCGGCTGGGATACCGACTGCAACGGGGCTTCGGCCGGGTCCATTCTGGGCGTGATGCTTGGCGCGCAGGCCTTGCCCGAAAAGTGGGTCGGGGTCCTCAACGATACGCTCGAGACGGCGGTGTTCGGTTACAACTACCCCAAGTTTTCCGACCTGGCTCGGGTAGGGGCAAAGCTGGGCCGGCAGGTGATTGACAGGACGAGGGGTTAGAGCCGCCGCCGGGCCGTGGTCGCGGCATTATGGAGGAGGGGCCTCAGGACGCTCCCGGAGACCGTGCCGGAGGCCCTTCCAGCCCCCGTTCCCCCTTCCCCCACACGCCGTGAAACAGCTGCGCAGTCATCCTGCCATCTTGCCTGGGCGCCTGCGGCGTCGTCCAAGCCTTCCCCACCAAGCCCGCCGCGTCCGAGCCGGTTCTTCTTCCGGCGGTGGCGTCAGCCGGTCGAGGCGGCCTTGACGCAAAAACAGAGGATCGACGGTGACCAAGTACAGCCGGATGAAAAGCGCGGCTCCGATAGGCAACACGGCTTGAAACAGCAGCCGATACATCCAAGACAAAGGCCTTCTCGCCCAGCCTAGGGTGCGCCGCCAGACCAAGATGCGGCCCGTCCACGGAAGCGAAAGCAGCGCAGCCCCGACGACGCCCAGTTGCCACCATGCCCACGTGAGCTGCAGCGCGCGCGGCCGCACCAGCCAGTCCCAGCCGAAGGCCACAAGCGCGGCGGCGGCCGCGACGGCCAGACCCGCCAGCGCGGGCGCGAGCCACGGGACGAGACGAATCGCTTTGAACACGGTGCCGCGGGCTACCTCGAGCTGTTTGAGGTATTCGGGAGTGGGGCGTTCCATCCACGGACGCACGGCCAAGAAGCGCCAGTCGGATCGCTGACCCCGCCTCGCAAACTGCGTGACGGAGGGAGTCCGCTGCAGCGCCTGGCGGGTCAAATCGTAGCCGAGATACATCAGGCTGAACGCTTCCACTTCCGTGAACGAGTCCAGGTCCGTGCGCACCCGGGCCAGCAGGCGCTGCACCCGTGCATCGATGCGCGACTTCGGCCCGGGCGGTGCCGCCGGGGCAGGAGGGCTCGTTTCCGCACCGATCCACTGCGTCTGCTCGACCGGGAGCCCCTGCTGCAGATGGATCAAGGCGACCGACCGTGCCCGCGCACCGGCTGTTATCCCAAAGAGCTGCTCTTCCCGTAGCCGGTTCATCATCACCGAGTTGGTGCGCAACAGAACCATGGCGGCGGAGGTGCCGGGGTTCGGGTCTTCGTCCATGGGACCCGACGCGTCGCTGATGATCAGGTGTTCGCATTCTTCGTCCAGGAGTCCCTGAACCCCTTGATTGTCGTGGACCCCGCCGTCGACAAGCTCGATGCGGCGGCCCGGGTACATGTCACTGATCGCCAAAGGGTGAAACAAGCCCGGTACCGCGGTCGAGGCAGCCACGGCCGTGCCGAGGGGCATGTCGCGCAGGTGGTCGGGCAGGTCATCGTAACCCGGCGCCCGCACAAGGCGAGGGAGTTTGTCGACCTCCACGGCTTGACGGCTCAGACGAGGCGGCTCGCCCATCTGCGTCGCTTCGAACCGCCAGTTGCGTCCGGTATTGAGCGACGTCGCGTTGATGAGCAGGATGGGGACCTTGGCAAAGCGACGTGCATTATCCCGCCGGGGATGGAAATCGTTGGCTTCTCCCGCGGGGATGATCTTCAGCTCGCGCATCGGTACGGCCTCGCGGGCACCGCCTCGGTACACGTGCCGATAAAAATAGCGGTGGTACAGCTCGCCCATACGGTGACTGCGCGTGTAATCGGGGCGGCGCATTTTCCAGTTCTTGCTCAAACTGGCGAAAGTGCGCATCCGAAGGTTTTGTTGGACCCCGTAGAGCAGACCTTCTTCAACCGCCGCCACCACTTTCAAGTAATCCTCGTCCGTAACGTCGTGGTCGGGCTTGGATTCGAGGAGCTCTTTCACGTGCAGGTAGTACAAGGCCCCGACGATGGAGCCGCCGGACACGGTGGAGATCACTTCCACGCGGCGCAGAAGCCCCACCTCCGCAAGGCGCGCCAGGACGCCTACGTGGAACAAGGATGCCCGAAAACCTCCACCGGAAAGGGCCAGGCCCACTTTGCCTTGCTGTGCCGCCGTGTTCTCCTTGTCCACCCTACGCGGTTGCACTCGTTCTCGCTTTGCCGTTGCAGTCTGCTCCACTGGAAACCCTCCGCTTCGCGGTCACACGGCCCGCTCGAGGTCACTACCACTGTATGTAGACAAAATTGTGGTGATTCGGCAGATTCTCCTCTGTGGTGCAGATTCCCTGCCGCGGATTGCGCTTGTACGTATATAGCACCCTTCTTTTGGAGAGTAGGCATCGCATGATACCTTGCGTATAATGGATGTACGACCGGCTGCTTTCCACATGAGTTCTGAGGAATTACTTAATCATTTTCAAAGGAAACGGACTCATGTAACACGTATAGTATAAGTAGGGAGTTCCTTAGGTCGGACCCGTTGACGTTTTCCGTGGCTTGTGGGAGAATGACGGACACAGTGCCAATTGGAACGCTGGCTATCGGGTTGCAGCTTGGGCGTAATGGACAGCCAGAGAGGAGATGGCGCCTATGACACACCTATTCTTGATCCGAAATGGCGAGACAGCTTGGAATGCCGAGGGGCGCTATCAGGGGCAAGCCAACCCTGAACTCAACCAGCGCGGTGTCGAACAGGCAAAGCGTGTCGCGGAGGCGCTTCGGGGAATCGAGTTTGACGCGGCTTACACTAGCGACTTGGACAGAGCGCACAGCACGGCGGAGATTTTGTCGCAGGACGGCATGTGGATCGTTTCCGATAGCCGCTGGCGCGAACTGTCCTTCGGTGAGTGGGAAGGGAAGCGTTTCGAAGAAATTGCCGAGCTCGACAGCGTCCGCCTGCGGGAGTGGGTGAAGGATCCGATCGCCTCGCCTCCCCCGGGCGGTGAGAGCCTCAAGGAACTGTCCGATCGCGTGCTTTCCGCTGCGATCGAGCTGTGTGAGGAGTATCCGAACGGCAACGTGCTCGTCATTACCCACGGTGGCCCGATCCGCTGCCTCGTCGCGGAGCTCGTATTGGGCGATCTGCGCCGCATGAGCGAAGTTCAGACCGAACCGGGCAGCATCACCGTGCTCGGCGTGGAGCGGGCCGATAACGATCTCGGGTGGAAGGCGCAGATTATGCACTTTGCCGCGACCGCCGGCGGTGCGCAAATTGCCTAATACGGTCGTCACGGCGGCCCCATCGGGGCCGCTTTTTCGCGCCGCCGGGTCCGCCCCCTGGGTGCCAAGTCGTTGCGCGCCGTAACTGCGCAGGAAGTTGTGAACGTTATGGTGAATATTGCGGTAGAAACACTACTTCCGGTGAGGAGGTCGGCTTATGAGACTGCGCATTTTTGCCCTTGTATTTGCGTTGCTTGCTCTCGTCGTATCCGGTGTGGCAGTGGCTGAGGAAGACCTGACCAACTGGGCCCTCGGAAAGTCGTACACCTACAGCATGGCGCCCCACGAAAACTACCCCGATGAGGGCGGCCAGCTGACCGACGGTGTGTACGCGCAGCTTCCGAAGTACCACGATCAGGCGTGGGTCGGGCATCTGCGGAACGACTTCCGCACCATCACGGTCGACTTGGGCGAGGTGCGACCGATTCAGGAGATCCGCGCCAACTTCATGCAGGAAATGAGCACCGGAATTTATTACCCGGTGGAAGTGATGGCCGAGGTTTCGGCCGACGGCGTGCTTTGGACGGAAGTGGGCCTGCAGCGGTTCAATCGTGTCTCGATGGGCACCGAAGACTTCATCAAGCCGGTAATTTTTGATGAGCTCGATGAAAATGCCCGCTACGTGCGCATCACGTTCCTGGTGGACGTTTGGGTTTTCATCGACGAAATCGAGGTTCTGGGCAAATAACGCGCCGTGCCGTGCACGTGCCGCGGCCCGGCCGCAGAGCAGGCGAAAGGTCAGGGCAGGAGCGGTGCTTCTGCCCTGATTTTGTCGTACGATTCAAAGGGAGGGAAGGGCGGCTGAGGCCGCACCGAGCATGTTACAAGAAAGACCGCACCTTGGACGACGGCTCCTTATGCTTCTGTTTCTCCTCGTGTTGGTAACCGGCACACTCCGGGCTCAGGGCGAACTCGCTCTGCTCTTCGACGACCCTTTCGACGGCGTGCAGGACCCGTGGACGGTCCGGCGCGGCGTCTGGACCGAAGAGGCGGGCGCGCTGGCGTCTTCGCCTACTTTTACGGCGGAACTGCTCGGCGGACACCCGGCATGGCAAGATATCCGCCTGCATGTGGAACTCGAACTCCCGCAGGAGATGGGCTTGGCCGGACGCATCGTGCTGCAGTTCCGGAGGCAAGGGGACTGGCACAGCTACGGCCTCATCGTGCGGGCCGGCGGCCTCGAGCTGGTCCGGTTCGACGGCGGGCCCAGGCAATATCAAGTGCTGGCCGGGTCGGGCCGCAGCCTGAGCGCGGGGGAGGTGCACCACCTGCGCGTCGACGTGGACGGCCGGCGCATGACCGTTTATGTTGACGGCGATCCCGTGATGCAGGGCATGGATCCGGTGCAGACTTACCGCTCGGGCGAGATCGCCTTGCGCACGGAGGCCGCGGCGGTCCGCCTCCACCGGGTGTGGGTCGAGGGGCCGGAGACCGCACCCAAGGTCGACGGGGCGTTGCTGGCCGGACTGACGCCGCACGAGCGCATCTTGGCCTCTTTCCCGGAGCTGGTGCCCCTGGGACCCGGCTACCATCCTCCGGGTTCGGATGCGGCGGGCGGTGCGCGCAACATCATGCTCATCTATACCCACGGCAAGCGCTGGAACAACGTGGACGCCCTGCCCTACGTCGCCTACGGCCAGCTCGTGCGCGAGGCCGGGCAGCTGCCGCGGCTTGAATGGCACGACTGGTTTTTCGACACGTTTCTGTTCTTGGCCCTGTTAACCGAAGACAAAGCACGAGCCTACGATTCCGCCTCACGTGCTGCGCCGGCCCGCTGGGACGACTGGCTCGCCTTCGTACACGACCTGTTTGCTGAGAACGGCCACTTGGCGGCGTTCGACCGGGCGATCGCGACGGTAAAGGAGTCTTTGGACGACCCCGGCTACCGGGCCCGGGTCATCGTCATGATACCGTACCCGGATCGGACCCAAGGCGATTTCGGCGATCCCGAAGGCTCCGGACGTTCCTTCGATTTTTCGACTCGTAATGCGGCGGCGGCCGAAGATCGCTGGGCAGCCGTCCATGCTTATATAAACCGGGTGCTCGAGGCGTGGGAGCGGAGTGAATACGACAACCTCGAGCTGATCGGCTTTTACTGGCTGGCCGAAAGCGTCGGAGCCGGAGACGACGGGCTGATCCGCCGGACGGCCGACACGATTCGTGCCGCGGGCTACCGTTTCTTCTGGATTCCGTACTTCACCGCCGCGGGCTACGACCGGTGGGAAAGCCTGGGATTCGACGTCGCCATCTATCAGCCCAACTACATGTTCGACACGTCGCTGCCCAAACGGAGGCTTTACGACGCCGCGGACCGGGCCTACAGATTGGGCATGGGCATCGAAATCGAAGCCAACTGGACGATCCTTTCCACCGAGGCCGGCCGGGAGCGGTTCCGCGACTACTTGTGGGCGGGCGTCAAGTACGGATTTATGGAGCATGCCGTTCGCGCCTACTATCTGGAGCAAGATCTCTTGGGCCCGGCATATCTGAGCACCGATCCGGACGTGCGCGCCGTGTACGATGACATATACCGTTTTGTGAAGGGCGCCTTTGGGAATTAAGAAAACTAATCATATCGAAACAAGAAAGAAGGTGTAATGGGCGGCGGGGACGAACTGTGACGCAAACGGAACGCTGCTTGGTAACTCCGGCAGGTTGAGAAGGGAGGACAAAACACGATGAGCAAACGGTTGCCCGTGGTGGTGGCTGTACTTGTGCTGGCCTGGGCGTTGCCCGCCGCGGCGCAGATCGAGATTCGCATGATGACCTACGGCGATCAGTTTGAGGCCTACCGAGCCATCGAGGAAGCCTTCAATGCATCCCATCCGGGTTATAAGCTCGTCATCGAAGCCTCGCCTTACGCCGAGTACATCAGCAAGGTACAGGTGAATATTTTGGCCGGTACACCGCCGGACGTGTTCCAGGCGTGGGCGCAGTACAAGCCGACCTGGGTCGAACAGGGAATCCTCCTCGAGCTGGACGACTACTGGGCCAAGAGCGAGATCGCCCAGAACGCCGAGCTGTATCCGTTCGTCCTGGACGCAGCCATGTATAACGGCAAAATTTACGGCGTGCCCCACGACTTCAACCCCTTCATCATGTTCCTCAACGTCGACGAGTTTGACCGGGCCGGCATTCCGCTGCCCGACGAAAACTGGACGGTCGACGATATGATCCGCTACGCGATCCGCTTGAACGATCCGGCCCGGGGCGTGTGGGGCGTGCAGCTGAACGGCCACTGGAGCATCAACAACTGGCAATGGGCAGTTCTTTACAACGGCCATGGCTGGCTGAGCGACGACCGCACCCGGGTGCTGGTCGACGAGCCGGAAATGATCGACATGCTCGAGATGTGGTATGACCTCGTCTTCACGCGTCAGGTCGCCAACCCGGCGGGATGGGACCCGTCGGCTACGCAGCAGTACGCCGGGGCCTACGCCATATGGCAAGGCTGGACGGGTTGGTCGTTTAGGGTCGCGTCCGACGCCACGTACAACTGGGCCTTGGCGACGTTCCCCAAGGGACCTGCCAACAACTACTCGTTCGCGCAGGGCCACTTGTGGGCCGTCCCCGCCAATGTGCCCGATCCCGACAAGAGCTGGATGGTGCTCGAATGGCTGCTTTCGCCCGAAGGCCAGGCGGTTATCGTGGAGGCGGAGCACCGTCAGCCGTTGTCTCCCGATCCAGACCTTTGGGCCACTTACTTCGAGCAACTGCCCGCGGACAAGCGGCAAGAGGTGCAAGACTTCATCATGGGCGTCGTCTATGGGAAGAACCTGATCCACAACATGCAGTACTTCCCCGATTTCGACAGGGCCGACCAGATCATGAACGCGAACCTCAACACGATCTTCTACGAGAACCAGTCGCCTGCGACCGCCATGCAGACCGCCGCCGAGCAGCTGAGGGCGCTCTTGGGTCTGTAAGGTCGGGCCGGGGTTTCCACGCCGGCAGGCAAATATATAGCGCATGAACACGCAGGCCGGAGGCCGGGATTCCCGCTCCGGCCTGCGTATTTTCTTTGGCAGCTGTGACAGCAGGCGGCGGCGACCGGTTGCGCGCGCTGCTCTTGACAATGTGCATCGCGACGCGATATACTCGTGCCATGATATAACGAGACACGATATATCGAAGGGCGATGGAAACCGTGCACGATCGATTCCTCTAACCGCGAATTCGCCGGATGGTGGCGATCGCGCGACGGGGTGAGCGGGGCGATACAAACAATGAGCAGAGGATACGTTCACTCAGAAGACTGGACGAAATTGGAATCGGCCTACCTGCCTATGTCGGAGACGGCGTATTACATCTTGCTTTCGCTCGTCGAACCGTTGCACGGCTACGGCATCATGCAGCTCGTCGAAAGCATCACGCGGGGCCGGATCAAACTGGGACCCGGTACGCTGTACGGCACCTTGTCCCGCATGGAAAGCGACGGGCTGATCGAAGCGGTAGCCGAGCGGGAGCGTCGCAAGATCTACCGCGTCACGCCGGCCGGCAGGCACCTTTTGCGCCGGGAGATCGAACGTTTGGAGGAGCTCGTCGCGCACGGGCGGCAGCGATTGGAGGGTGAGGCATGAAGGAGGCGCCGAGCAAGAAATCCCGCTGGTTTTTCTGGTTCGGGTGGGCGACGGAAAAGCTCGAGGCTTGGCTCGAGAAGGAAGCGCGCCTCGGCTGGCACCTGGTGTGGGCCGACCGCGGGCTGAATCGCTTTCATTTCCGAAAGGGACCCGCCAAACAGGTGCGCATCTGCATCGACTATCAGCCGGGGCAACCGGCCGACGAATACTGGACCCTCTTCCAGGACGCCGGCTGGGAACTCGTCGCGGAAGGATTCGGGTATTACATCTGGCGCACGGAGTACGAAGGCGCCGACCGGCCCGATATTTTCACCGACGTCGATTCGCTCATTCAGAGGAATCAACGCATCATGGCCATCCTGGTCTTTATCTTGCTGTGTCAGCTTCCGTCGTGGTCGAGCAGCTTTCTCTTCGGCTGGTGGAAATCGGCTTACGTCAAGGTGCTGCTCGGTGCGTACGCGCTCACATGCCTCGTCTTGGCCGGATACGTGGTCGCGATCCATAGGGCGAACGCCAGACTCCGAGCCCGCCGGCCGTGACGCCCGGGGCATACCGCAGCGGGAGATGCCTACCCGCCCGCATCTCCCGCCGCTGCCTTGGCCTTCTACCCCGTCCACTTCAGCTTGCGACGCTGCTCCACCTCGATCGGGAGCAGTTCTGCCCCCTTAGGCCGCAGGGCCTTCGTCACCGCCCGCACGTCTTGTACCAGCTGTCTTAAGTCCATAGGCTCGAGCGACGCGGCGTGGTCGGTCCCTTTCCAGGTGCGGTCCAAAGTGAAGTGCCGCTCAAGCCACGTCGCGCCCAACGTGACCGCAGCGACGTCGACCGCAATCCCCAAGTGATGCCCTGAATAGCCGACGGCTCTTACCTCGGTGCCGTACGCTTCGCACAGCCTTTCCACCTCGAGCAGCGCCACGTCTTCGTAAGGAACCGGGTACCCCGATACGCAGGCGTACAGCACCGTATCCTTCAACCTGTTCCGCCTGGCGAGAAGGTCGATCAGCCTGTCCTCCTCGGCCCGCGTCGTCATGCCCAACGAAATGTGCAGCTCGCCCGGGAACTCGGCGCACAAATAGTTCAACAGCACTCCGTGCGTGTTGCAGGCCGACGGCACTTTGATCAGCAGGGGATTGAGACTCGCAACCTCCTTTGCGCTTGTCAGATCCCACACGCTCGAGCTGTAGTCGACCCCGAGCACATCGCACAGCGCCTTCAGCTCCCCGTGCACTTCGATGGGAAACTCGAGCGCCTCGCGGTGTGCTCCGTAGGTAGGTCCGTACGCGTTAGCGGGCACGGGGTGGGGGGCTCGGTACTGCTTGGGCGTGAGACATTCCCTTGGATTGCGCTTCTGAAACTTCACGACGTCGACTCCGCAGAGGGCTGCCACCTGAATCATCCGCCGGGCGGTTTCGATTTCGCCACGGTGGTTGCAGCCGATCTCCGCGACGATCTTTACATGCTCCATTCGATCTCTCCTCGCTGGGACATTACCAAATCGACAAGTTCTCGCAGGCACCCTTCGCCGCCGCGCCGCGTCAGCACGATGCGGGCGGCACGCAAGGCCACGGGGTGCGCGTCCGCCGGAGCGATCCCGCAGCCCACGTGGAGCATGCAGGGGACATCCGGTTGATCGTTTCCTACATAGGCCACGTGTTCCGCGGAAAGTTGCCGCTCGCTTAGCCATTGTTTGACGGCGTGCAGCTTATCGTCCGTCGCAATGCATTCGACCCCCAGCTTCTCGGCTCGGCGGCGCACCAAAGGATTGTGTTCGTTCGTGAGCACCAGCACCTCCAATCCCAGAGCTTTCAGGCGCGCCATGGCCCAGCCGTCTCCCCGGTGGCAGAAGGCAGCTTCCCGTCCGTCCTCGTCCACAAGCACCCGGTTGTCGGTCAGCACGCCGTCGAAATCGGTCACCACGCCGCGCAACGGCTGGGGCAATGATGATGATCGCACGGAATCCAGATGCACGCGCATGAGGGCCTCGGCCAGCCGGAAATCCGTCTCGGTATCGATTTCGAGGCTGCGCTCCTGGGGAAGCGGGTAGATGGCACTGCGTCCGGCAAAGCGCGTCTTTTCCGATAAGAACCGCTCGATCCGCACGGCGTACACGGCACCTACTTCCATGTACTCGCCCGCCATCTGTTGCCGCAGCGGTCTGGCTGCCCGGTCGTGGCCCAAGGGGACGGCTCCTTCCGGACTGCTGCGCCACAGGAAGCGGTGGGCCGGCGTCGCGGTGAAGGCCGAGTCGGCACCGTGCAGCGCGGCCACGGTACCGTCGATGTCGGCCGGTAAGAGCAAGGGCGCCGTACACTGGATGAAGGCCAGCGCGCCCTCGCTGATGCCGAGCACCTGCAGGGCATGGAGCAGCGCCGCCTCCGACGGTGCGTAGTCACTGCTCAGCTCCGCGGGGCGCCAGACCACCTCGGCACCCGCCCGCTGGCTCACGACGGCAATTTCGGGATCGTCGGTCGAGACCACCACCCGGGAAACGCTCTTTGCCGCCCGGGCGCTTTCAATGCTCCAGACGATGAGGGGCTTGCCGCAAAGGGGACGTACGTTTTTCCTCGGAACCCCTTTCGATCCGCCCCGGGCCGGTATGATCGCGATTGCCTCCATGATCTCATGTCGCCCTTTCTGCGGGGGTGCGGTGCTCACCGTGGATCCTCCTCTATTCCCGAGTCCTTTGGGTGAGGCGCCGTAGTTCATTATAGGGAGGCGTGCCGGAAGGGCGATGGGCCAGGCCGCCTATTTCGGGGTTTAGCTGGGAACGAAGGGCTAGGACCGGAAGGCCGATGCGCCCGAAATAGCCGAGACCTCTTAGAAGCAGCGGATCAGGACGTGAATAGGGTGGAACGAACTTGGCACTACGGAGTCGGACCGAGGAGGTGGCAGGGTGAATCCGGAGCAAAGGAGGCCGCTGCGACGGGTGGCGATCGTCGGTGGCGCGTGGACCCGGCGGCTGGCGCCCTACGACGACCCGTCCTGGGAAATCTGGGCGTTCTCGAGCCTGAAGGTGCGGACGCCTCGCATCACCCGGTGGTTCGAGATGCACGCCCCGGGCGACCTGCGGTCGCAACTTCGGCGGGATACCCGCAAGCGTTATTCGTACGGCAAGTACGTGCTCTTTCTGCAGGAGCTGTCCTGTCCGGTCTATATGCAGGAAGCGTACGCATGGGTCCCGGGCAGCGTGCGCTATCCTTTGGAGGAAGCCGTTGCCGCCTTCGGCCGCTGCTTCACGAGTACGGCGTCCTACATGATCGCGCTGGCGATCTTGGAAGGCGCGTCTGAACTGGGTCTTTGGGGGATCCATCTGACGCACCGGACGGTCTATGCGCGGCAGAGGCCGGGGGTCGAGTACTTGCTCGCCCTGGCGAGACGGCACGGCGTGCGCATTACGCTGCCGCGAAGCTCGCCGCTGCGGATTCCCGCCGAACCGAAACCGGTCCGCACCCGGGTGCTGTACGGTTATGACTGGCAACATCCGGGCGCGTGGTGGCGCAAAGGCGTCACGGCGCGCCGCCCGGTGAGCCGCACAACGAGGAGAAGGCCGACGGGCCGGCGACGGAGGGCACTTGCAGGATGACTATCGTGAGGGAAGAGACACCGATTTATAACGAACTGTCACCGCTGCCGGATGGCGGGGAAGAAGGCGGGAGCGCGACCGTCAGTCCGGAGGTGAGCGCCGGCGCTGCTCCGCGGGTGACCCCGTGGGCGGTCCCAGGCGTAAGCACGGAAGTCACCACGGAAAAGCCGGCGGCGCCGCGGCGGAAGAAGGTAGCGATCGTCGGGGGAGGCCCGACCCGCGCCAAGGCGCCTTATAAGAAGAAGGATTGGGAGATCTGGGCCTTTTCGAGCAGCAAGTACCGCTACCGCAGGGTCGACCGGTGGTTCGAAATTCATCACCTGAAAGATTTGCGGCAGCAGCTGGCGGGAAGGCGTCGGGGGCGGCGTACATTCGAAGGATATATGAAGTATATGCGGCGCCTGAAGTGTCCCGTCTACATGATGAAAAGGCACCGCAAGATTCCAAGAAGCGTCAAGTTCCCGAAGGATGAGCTGATCAAAGAGTTCGGCCCTTGCTTTACGAGTACCGCGTCATGGCTGGTGGGCCTCGCCATCATGGAAGGGTACGAGACGATCGGGCTCTGGGGGATCAACCCGCGCGGACCCGAATACCGCAGGCAGCGTGCCGCTCTGCGGTACCTTTTGAGCGTGGCGAAACGGCGCGGCATTCGGCTGGTCTTCCCCAAGGGATTCAGCATACGCATTCCAAAAAAGGCGAAACCGGTGCGGACCCGGGTGTTGTACGCCTACGGCTGGAAGTCGAAGAAGGCTTGGTGGCGCGACCGTGTATACAGAAGGCTCCGGCGGGAGCGGCTGAGGAGGCTGCGGCGCAAGGTGCGGCGCAAGCTGCGCAGGCGGGTGCGCCGAGTGCATCGCCGCCGCCGGTCCCGGGCGGTGCGGGCGCGTCGGGCCCGCCGCGCACGTGCCTTGCGCGACGGGGCGCGGCAACCACGCACGTTACGGTACAAGTACGGAATGCACCACATGAGGGGACGTGCCGCATGAGGGAGGCGGAACTACGCTACCATAGTGCGAAACTGCTGCTGCGCCGGCTCCACCGCAAAATCTACGTGGCCCGCTCGCCAGAAGGTGAGCGGGTTCTGGTCAAAGAGAACGCGAACATCCTCGAGGCACGGCGCGAGATGCGGGTGATGAAAGCCTACGGCCGCGCGGAGCATCTGGTGGAGCTCCTGGGTTACGAAGAACGGGACGGGAAGGCTTTTATCGTCATGGAGTGGGTACCGGGAAAAACGCTCAACAACCTGATCCGCAAGCACGGAAAGCTACCGGTTGACCGGGTATTGGCTATTGCCGCTCAGATTCTGCAAGGCGTCGATGTCCTGCACCGGCTCGGCTACGTCCACGGCGACTTGCACGGCGGTAACGTCATGGTCAGCAGTCTGAAGGATCCGCGGGTGAAACTGATCGACATGCAGATGGCAGCTGACAAGGGGCGTACCGGGAGGGCCAAGGCTCGCCGGCGGGTCGTGAGCCCTCCAGCCCACCTCGCGCCCGAGTCCGGCGGAACCTGGATCGACGACCGTTACGATATATACGGCGTCGGCTTCATGATGGCTTGCATGATGTCCGGAAAGGTGTTGAAAAAGCCCTTGAACTGCCGGAACGTCGGTCCGGCCGGGACGGTGTCGCCCCTGTGGGAAGTGGTCTGCCGGGCCGTCGAATCCGATCCGTCGAAGCGGTATCCGAGCGCCGCGCATATGGCGGCCGCACTGCATTCGGCCTGGCGCCAGGTGGCGCTCCGTTGGGGCGCCTGTTGATCCCGCGTGTCGCCCTTGATCCGTTCCAGCCGAAACTGTAGTGTTTGGCTGTAAAGTCCGCCCCTTTCCGTAATATTCGGGAGGACCCGGCTGCCACGTGTGCCGCCCGTCCCAACGGGGGTGGTGAGATCCGTGGAACTCGACTTGCACTACACCGATCCCGGCTCGTCGACCTGTACGACCTCGAGCATCGTGACGGTCGCGCGGCGCAGCATTTCACCGACTTGATTCCCGCGCAGCCATAGCCTACACTTGTAATTACAATCATTGCAACAACAAACAATCGGCGGAGCGGGGCGATCGCGCTATGGGGCGGCGGGGAGTCGGCCCGAGCCCCCATCCGCCGTCGTTGTAGGTGAGGCTCGATTGCCCCGGCGCAGGCGGCATCCCGACGTTGAGAAACTCGACATGCGCACGGCCCGCGACGTGCTCAGGCAGGTTCCGTGGTTTACGGGCATCTTGTGGTGGGCTAGTCCTTGGGCGGTCACGGTCAACATCGGGGTCGTGCTGCTCGTCGCCGTCCTACCCACGCTCCAGATCGAGGTCAACGGCCGGCTCATCGACGCGATCGCCCGGCTGGCCTCCGACCGCTCCGCCGGACTCGGTCACGCGCTATACTGGGTCGCCGTGCTGCTCGGCATTCAGGTGCTCCGCTCCGGCCTGTCGTCGCTGCGTGGAGTGGCCAGAGCGCGCCTTCGGGAGCGAGCCGGCGTTCGCCTGCAGCAGCTGATCATCGCCCGGGCCGGATCCGTGCCCCTCGAACAATACGAACAGGCCGAATTTTACGACCGCATGCAACGGGCCCAGCAGGCGGCCACGTGGCGCTCCTTTGTCATCTTCGACAACATGCTCACCACGGTCGAGCGCATCGTCGACGCCTTGAGCCTCCTCGTCCTCATCCTCATGGCCCACTACTCCATCGCCGTCTTGCTCACCTTGGGCGCCATTCCGGTCACCGTATCCCATATTAAGCGGGGCAAGGAGACTTACGACCTGCGCCGCCGCCAAACTCCCAGGCAACGCAAGGCCAATTATCACGTCGAGGTGCTGACGAACCGGGAGGCCGCCAAGGAAATCCGCCTGTACGGTTTGGGCAAGTTTTTGACCGACCGCTGGGAGGAGCTCGCGTCGGTGCTGCGGCGTGAGCGGCTCGACCTGACCGTCCGCCAGCAAATCCGCCTCGGCGCCGCTCGCATGGTGTCCGTCGTGGCGTATTCGGCGACGATCGTGATCTTGGCGTTTTTGGGACTGACCGGGCGCATCACCGCAGGTTCCGTCGTCAAGTACATCGAGACGGCCAACCGCTTTCCCAACCAGCTGACCCAAGTGATGCGCAACCTGAGCACCTTATTCGAAGAACTCCTTTACCTGAGCGACCTGCGGGATTTCGTCGAGATGCCGGCGGAAGGGCGGGAGGGTTTGCTCGCGCTTGAAGAAGGACCGGCCGCGATCGAATTCGACGGCGTCTCCTTCAACTATCCCGGCGGCCCGCGGGTCTTGCACGACGTCAGCTTCCGCCTGCGTCCCGGCGAGAAGGTAGCGCTCGTAGGACTCAACGGCGCGGGCAAGACGACCCTCATCAAGCTGCTGCTCGGCCTGTACACCCCGACGGAAGGGCGCATTTTGGTCAACGGGGTCGACGTGCGCGACATCGACCCGAGCTCGCTACGGGGCATGTCGGCGGCGGTGTTCCAGGACTATTTGAAGTACCAGCTGACGGCACGGCAAAACATCGGCTTCGGCAGGGCGGAGCGGGTGCACGACCTCGGAGCGATCCACGAGGCGGCCGAGGCGGCGGGGGCCGTCGCGGTGGTCGAGGAGCTGCCCCAAGGTTATGAGACGATCCTCGGCCGGCACTTCGAAGGGGGCAAAGACCTCTCCGGCGGCCAATGGCAAAGGCTCGCCCTATCCCGCGCCTACTTTCGCGATGCGCACATCCTCGTCCTCGACGAACCGACTGCCGCGCTCGACCCCCGGGCGGAGCTGGCCGTGTTCGAAGAGTTCAGCCGCCTGGCCGAAGGGAAGACCGCCGTTTTCGTCTCCCACCGCATGGCGTCCGCCCGCATTGCCGACCGCATCATGGTGTTAAAGGGCGGCCGCCTGGTCGAGTTCGGCACCCACGAGGAGCTCCTCGCGGCCGGCGGCGAGTATGCCCGGATGTTCCGCATGCAGGCCCAGTGGTACGTGGACGAGCCGCTAACCCACACGCAGCGAAACAGTGCCGAACGGGGCCGATCCCGCACGCAGGGAGGTGCCGCGGAATGAGCACGGACCGAAAGCGGCGGGTGCCTTTGCGCTACCTGCCTCAGCTCCTGGCTTCTGTCATCCGCTCGAGTCCCTTCGTCGCCTTGGGACTTCTCGCCATCACGCTCGTTTCGTCCGTCATCCCCGCGCTCCAGCTCACGAAGGTGGGCGAAATTACCGCGACGATCGAAGAGCTCGGCCGGGGCCAGGCGGAGGCAGCGGACGGCATCGGCTGGTCTCTCGTGCTGACGCCCCTCGTGTTGCTGGTGGGCCTGATTTTGCTCGACACTTTACTGAGCGCCCTCTCCCCCATCATGGAAACGTCCCTGCGCGAGTCACTCAGCATTCGCACGCAGCGGCAGGTCATTGAAAAGGCCCAGTCGTTGGACTTGGTCTACTTCGAGCATCCCGAGTTCTACGACCGGCTGCAGCGGGCGAATGAGGATATGGGCGGGCGCCTCGTCACCTTGCTGCGGCTCGGGCTCGACCTGCTGAGCGGGCTCACGGGGAGCGCATCACTCATGGTGCTCATGTTCGCCGCGCATTGGGCCTTGGTGCCGATCGTCACTATCGGGGTCATTCCCGGCGTGTGGGTCGCTTTGACCATGAACCGCCGCACGTACTGGGTGTACCGCATGCGCACGCCCGAAAACCGCATGGCGATGTACTTGCGGGGCCTGCTCACACGGCGGGAGGCGGCGAAGGAAGTGCGGCTGTTTACCCTCGCGGAGCACCTGACGGACGAGTGGACCGACCTTTCGAATCACCTGGCGGCCGAGCGGCGCAGCCTCGAGACGAAACAGGCGGTCATGGCCGGCGGGGCCGACGTATTCTCCTCGCTCGCGTACGGGGCGTGTATCACGATTTTGGCCTATTTGATCTTGGGCGACCGCATCTCCTTCGACCAGTACGTCGTCGTCACGCCCGCCATCACCCACCTGGCCGGGCGCCTCGAGAGCATCATGCGTGCCGGCGCCTCGTTGCAGGAACAGTCCCTTTACCTCGGCGATCTGTACGAGTTTCTGTCGTTGGATCCCCGTGCCGAGCTGACGGACGAGGAACCGGAAAGGGCCGTGGGGGTCGTTTCCGACACCCGGCGGGAGGCGGCGCCTGCGGTGCAGGTCGTGGCCGAAGGACCCTTGGGCCCGATTCGCTTCGAAGGGGTTTCCTTCCGCTATCCGGGCTCGGACCGGTTCGTTCTGAAGGACATCCACTTGACGCTGCATCCGGGAGAGCGGATCGCCTTGGTCGGGGAGAACGGCGCGGGCAAGTCGACCCTGGTGCGACTCTTGCTGGGTCTTTACCGTCCGACCGAAGGGCGCATTTTGGTCGGTGGGAGGGATATGGCCGATCTGCCCCGGGAGTATCTGCACGAGCGCATGGCGGCCGTGTTCCAGGACTTCGTGCAATACCTGTTTCCCGTCTACGACAACATTGCGATGGGACGGCTCGGGCGTGCGACGGAAGCCGACGTGCGAGCCGCGGCCGACCTCGCAGGCGTCGCCGAGTACATCGAGTCCCTGCCGGACGGATATTACACGCAGCTCGGACGTGAGATGGACGGCGTCGACCTGTCCGGTGGGCAATGGCAGAAGCTCGCGATCGCCCGCGCCTTGGTCCGTCGAGCCGAGTTGATCATTTTAGACGAGCCCACGGCCGCGCTCGATCCTTTGGCCGAGGCCGAGATTTATCAGCAGTTCCTCGAGATGACGAGCGGCAGGACGGCGGTCATGATATCGCACCGGCTGGGGTCGGCCCGCATGGCGCACCGCATCGTGGTGCTCAAGGACGGCCGCATCGTCGAGGAAGGCGACCACGACTTTCTGGTGCGGCGAGACGGCGAGTACGCACGGCTTTTCAGCTTGCAGGCCCAGTGGTACCAGTGAGCCGTGCGACCTAGGCCGTGAGCGCCAGGCCCAGAAGAAGCAAGCTCCCTATGGCGAGCAGCGTGAGAAGCAGCAAGACGGCCCCAGCGGCGGCGATGACGGTGACGACGGCGCCGGCGGTTCTGAGCCGGTACGACTCCCGGACGGCGAGCACGGTCAGGACAAGGGCCCACAAGCTGACCGCATAGGACACCACAGCTGCCGGCTGCGGGGCACCCGTGCGCGCCCAGAGGAGCAGGGGAAAGTGGAGCAGCTTGGGAAAGGCCGCAAGTCCATAGGCCGAGATAAGGCCGAGGAGCGAGCCGTGGCCCGTGTACGCCCTGGCGATGAGGTGGACGCTCAGGAGAAACAGCGCCGTTAGCACGATCCCGAGGGCCCACTCGCCCGCGGGGGAAGGGGCAGGAGGGACGTAACTGCCTATGGGATCGCCGCCCTCGGCCGGCGAGAAAAAGGGCCTTAGGCTGGCCAGAAGGATGAGTCCGATCGCGGCGGCCAAATGGCGCTCCTCGGCCGCGGCACGCAGGGCGCCGGTGGGCCGCGTCAGAATGCCCCCGAGTCGATCGACGAGGTTTGCCGCAGACTTCATGCCGCCGTCACCTCCTCGTGCCCGTCAGTAGCGGAGCGGCGGAGCCGCCTTCAGTCCTTCGATCGTTTCGAAAAGGTCCGCCAGCTCGTGCGTGCGGGCCGAGCGGGCGATGGAGACGACGGAGCCGAGCAGCTGCTGCCACAACGTGGGCGATTCGATTTCCACGGGCACGGGATCGTCGATGCCGGCCAGCTCGCCCGCAAGCTGCACCGCAGCGTCCAAGTCGCCAAGCCGGTCGACCAGGCCCAGCTCAAGGGCTTGGCTGCCCGTAAAGACCTCGCCCGTGGCCAGCTGCTCCACGTGCGCCACGTCGAGGCCCCGGCCTTCCGCCACCGCCTCGACGAACTGCCGCCACGCCTCGTCGCTCAGGTCTTGCAAGAGCTGCCGCTCTTCGTCGGTCAGGGCGCGTTGGAGCATGTCCTTGTGCTCGCCCGTTTTGATGATCTCGACTTCGATGCCGAGTTTTTCGTAGAGGCCCTCCAGATTCGTCACGGCGCTGATGACGCCGATCGATCCCGTGATGGTGCCGGGGTTGGCCACGATCGCGTCGGCGGCGGCGGAGATGTAGTACCCGCCGGAGGCGGCTTGATCTCCCATAGAGACGACGACGGGCTTAGGGAACCGTGCGATGAGGGAGTAAATTTCCTGGGACGCCGCGATGGAGCCGCCGGGACTCGAAACACGCAGCACTACAGCTTGCACCCGGGGATCCGCCTCGGCTCGGGCGAGCTGCTTGGCTACGAACTCCGGCGTGATGCTGCCGCCACCCAGGATACCCATCCCGCTTTCTTCGATGGCGCCGTAAAGCCTTACGACCAGCACCTTGTTGTTGCCGACGTCCCCGCTCGCCGGCCCTGGACCAAACAGGAGCACGCCCAACGAGACGACCGCCACGATGAGAATGCCCCAAACAAGGAGACGTTGAATTCGCATGCCGCCCAACCTCCTACGGATAGCGTGCCCGGCCGGGGCCCACCCGACACCCATCGGCTGCGCCCAGCCGCTGTGGCGTGGCGTGTGGGGCGCGCTGCTGGAATGAGTTGGCAGCGACGTCCCTTGCCTCTCATTTTATCTCAGGAACCGGTGCTGGTGTAGCCTAGATGAGCCGGCGGCTGAGTCAACGGAAGTGGGGTGGGAACTTCGCAGGCTCGAGCGGGTTCAATTTCCGGCTCCACTGGCATGCCGCTGCCGTCGATGTTCCCTTTCTGAGCTTTCTGGCCCATCTCCCGAGTACACCCGCCCTGGTCACCCGTGGGCGGCGCAGGGAGACGCTACCGCATGACGAAGGTGCTCGGTGGACGGGCGAGCCGCGCTGATCCGCAACGGGTACATCTGCAAAGGAGGCAGGACAGTGCGCTACACATTCCATGAAGTGATCATCGAGGCCGTGCGGGGCGACATTGCGAACCAGCCCGACCTCGAGGCGATCGTCAACGCCGCCAATGCCCGGCTTGCACCCGGCGGCGGGGTCGCGGGGGCGATCCACCGTGCGGCCGGTCCCGAGCTTTACGAGGCGTGCCGGCCGCTCGCCCCAATCGAAACGGGACAAGCGGTGACGACCCCGGGATTTCGGCTGCCGAACAAGTACGTGATCCACGCTTTAGGTCCAGTGTATGCTTTCGAAGACGAACCGGCCGGGAAATTGGCCCGCACTTACCGCAGCGTGTTCGAAGAGGCGGAACGTTTGGGCGTCGAGTCGGTAGGTATGCCGGCCATCTCGACGGGCATTTTCGGCTACCCGAAGGAGGAGGCCGCTGCCGTCTTGGCCGAGGCTTTGGTCGACATCTTGCCCCGCTGCCGGTCGGTAAAGCGGGTGCGGCTCGTTCTCTACTCGGAGGAAGACTTGGCTATTCACCGCGAAGCTTTGGCCCGTCATTTCGATGAGCTGGCGTCGGATGCCGCGGAGTGATCAGGGGAATNNGACCCGGAGGCGGGGAGAGCGACTCATAACCCAAACAAACGAGTCTCGATTCGTCAGCAGAAATGTCGGTAAAGTTCTAATTCGCGAAGGTTTAACTTCTATGCACAAAGACTTCCGGTATCGCATCCGGAACGGTCTGAAGCGAAGTCCGGACGCATACAGAATGGTGGCGGGTGCGGCTTGCCTGAACCGCGGGGCGCGGGAGGGAAGGCGCGGCGGCGTCTAGCTGGGATTTCAGGGACCTGGCCGCAGGGCGGAGCGCTCCCACACGCCGGGAAACAGCGGCCAGCGGCGGCGGGCTAGGAACTGCGGGAGGAAGACCCTGGCCCAGGGCGACGGAAAACTTCAAAATAAACATTTAGAAACAGAGGAAAACCGGCGGTCCGTGTAGTATATAGGGTAATCAGTTGACAGAGGGATCGGTCTAATGTAGCATCTTGCTGTGACAAACGTCCCAAAATCCGACTAGAAACCCAGGGGGAGCCAAGGTGCGTCGAAGCCGGTTAAGCCGTTGTGTCCAACGTGGTACGCTTCTCGTGTTCGTGCTGCTTCTGGCACTGGCGGGAGCGCAGGTGTACGCCCAGTCGACACCGCAGCAGTCGGCGCTGCAGCCTGCGGGTCCGGTTGCCCGGATGCAGCTCGATCTGTTCATGCTGACCGTGTACATCGCGATCGGCATCTTCACTCTGGTCGTAGGGCTGTTGCTGATCGCGATCGTCCGTTTCCGCAGCCGGCCGGGCCGACCGGAGCCCAAACAGGTGACGGGCAACAATACGCTGGAAGTTGTCTGGACTATCGTCCCCGTTATTTTGGTCGCCATCATCGCGGTGCCCACGGTGAGGGGCCTCTTCTTCGTAGATACGCCGCCCGAAGGGGAGAGCATCACCGTCAACGTCACGGCCCATCAGTGGTGGTGGGAGTTTGAATATCCCGATTACGGCATCGTGACGGCGAACGAGATGCGCATCCCAACCGGCAAGGTCGTCAAGCTCAATTTGACTTCCAGCGACGTCATTCACAGCTTCTGGGTGCCCAACCTGGCGGGCAAGATGGACACGAATCCCGGCCGTTGGAACAGCATGTGGCTTCAAGCGGACACGCCCGGCGTGTACTACGGGCAGTGCGCCGAATTTTGCGGCGTCGCCCATGCCAACATGCGCTTTCGGGTGATCGCCGAGACGCCTGAAGAGTTCGATGCCTGGGTAGCCCGCTGGGAAGAGGCGCTCGTCGAGCCGGTCGTGCACGCTGAAACGCCGGACCTCGTAGCCCGCGGCGCAGAGGCGTTCATGGACCGGGCCTGCTTCGCCTGTCACGCCATCGCCGGCACCGATGCGAAGGGAGTCGTCGGGCCGAACCTGACCCTGTTCGGCACCCGAACCTCTCTGGCGGCCGGGATGTTGGACAATACGCCCGAGAACCTGGCGGCTTGGATCCGCGATCCGCAGGCGATTAAACCGGGAAACCAGATGCCGCGTCTCAACGTCCCGGAGGAGGACATTCAAGCGATCGTCGCCTACCTGCATAGCCTCAGGTAGCGGGGATCCTCAGGGGTTATTCGGTTCGCTGGTGCCACTACGCTGCATAACGGTTAGCTGAAGAAGGGGTTGTACATGGCAACGATCACTTCGACTACCGCAAGGACACTCCTGCGTCCGACGGCGCAGAAGGGCCTTCTAAGCTGGCTCACGACGGTCGACCACAAGCGCATCGGCATCATGTATTTTTGGACGGCGCTCTTCTTTCTCTTCATCGGCGGCGTCGAGGCTCTCATCATCCGTCTCCAGCTGGCCCGTCCCAATCAAACTCTGGTCCATCCCGAAACGTTCAACCAGCTGTTCACGATGCACGGCACGACGATGATCTTCCTCGCCGTCATGCCGCTGATCGCCGCCTTCATTAACTACTTGCTGCCGTTGATGATCGGGGCGCGGGACGTGGCTTTTCCCCGGCTGAACGCGTTCAGCTACTGGATCTTCCTTTTGGGCGGCATCTTTCTCAATATCCCCTGGTTCTTCGGCCAAGCTCCGAATGCAGCCTGGACCGGGTACGTGCCGCTCACGCTGAATCAATACAGCCCCGGACTGAACGCGGACTACTGGCTCGCCGGGCTGCAGCTGGTCGGTCTTGGCACTTTGATTTCGGGCTTCAACTTTATTGTCACGATCTTCAACATGCGAGCGCCGGGGATGACGCTTCTCCGCATGCCTGTTTTCGCCTGGACGACGCTCATCATGTCGTTCCTCGTCATCATGGCGTTTCCGTCGATAACGATCGCGCTGTTCTTTATCATGTTCGACCGCATGTTCGGCACCCACTTCTTTAACATCGCCGCAGGGGCTGACATCACCTTGTGGCAGCACCTGTTTTGGGTGTTCGGCCATCCCGAGGTGTACATCTTGATCTTGCCTGCGATGGGCATTATTTCCGAAGTGGTGCCGACCTTTTCGCGCAAGCCCCTCTTCGGCTACTCGGTGATGGTCTTTTCCACTGTCGCCATCGGCTTTCTCGGGTTTTCCGTCTGGAGCCACCACATGTTCACGATCGGCATGGGAGCGGTGGCGAATACGGCCTTCGCCTTGACGACGATGACCATCGCCATCCCGACGGGCATCAAAATGTTCAACTGGATCGGCACGCTGTGGGGCGGATCCATTCGCTTCAAGACGCCGATGCTGTATGCTCTGGGCTTTCTTTCCATGTTCGTCATCGGCGGGCTCAGCGGCGTCATGCACTCGGCGGCCCCGGCGAACATGCAGCAGCACGATACGTATTTCGTCATCGCCCACTTCCACTACGTGCTCATAGGCGGCGCCTTGTTCGGCCTGCTCGCCGGTATGCACTACTGGTTCCCGAAGGTCACCGGCCGCCTGATGAATGAGCGGCTCGGCGTAGCCAGCTTCATCTTCTCGCTGATCGGCTTCAATATGACCTTCTTCCCGCACCATTTCCTCGGGCTGATGGGCATGCCGCGGCGCATCTACACGTACGACGCGGCCATGGGGTGGAACACGCTCAACATGCTGTCTACGGTAGGTGCGTTCGTGCTGGCGTTCGGGTTCACCCTCGTGCTCGTCAACTTGCTGGTGAGCATCAAGAAGGGCAAAGAAGCCGGCCCTGACCCGTGGGACGCCCGTACTCTCGAGTGGATCACCGAGACTCCGCCGCCGGTGTACAACTTCGCGGTGACGCCCTTGGTCAGTTCCCGCGACGAATTCTGGGCGCGGAAGTACCAGGGCGCGCCGGCGCTCGCAGCCGAGGAGCCGGGACCGATCATTTTGCCGGCGCCGTCGTACTTCCCGCTGCTTATGTCGATCGCGCTGACGGTCGCGGCCTTCGGTCTCGTCTACAGCAACCTGCTCCTGACGATCGGCCTTGCCGCTACGCTGCTTTGCATAATCGGCTGGGCGTTTGAAGGCGTAGGCGAAGTTACCATCTATCCGAAAGGGTTCGAGCAGCAATGAGCACGTATCCGCTTCCGCAACAAGAACCGCAAGGGGCACAGGAAAGCGTCGCGTTGCAGGCTCCGGCCCACGAGGCGCACCATGCAGCGCTCGGCGTGGACAGCAAGAAGATCGGCATGTGGCTGTTCATCGCCTCCGACTGCATGTTCTTCGGAGCGCTCATCGGCACGTATCTGATATACGCCGGCAAGAGCACCGTCGGTCCCTATCCCCAGGACTTGTTTGACATTCCGCTGACAACCGTGAGCACTTTCATCCTGCTCATGAGCAGCCTGGCGATGGCCATGGCGGTGCACGGCGCGCAGCACGGAGACATGAAAAAGCTCAAGCGCTGGCTCGGCCTCACGATCTTGATGGGCCTCACGTTCCTGGGCTTTCAGGTGTACGAGTACAGCCACTTCATCGCCGCGGGCCTCACCTTGAGCCGCAACCTCTTCGGCACGACCTTCTACGTGCTCACGGGAACCCACGGAGTGCACGTGGCCCTCGGGGTGCTGTGGCTTACGCTGCTCTTCATCACGGCCCTGCGCGGCGACACGAAGCGGGTCAATCCGGTGAACGTCGAGATCGCCGGGTTGTACTGGCACTTCGTTGATATCGTGTGGATCGTGGTCTTCGCGGTCGTTTACTTGATGGCCGACGTCGCGGCGTAGAAGGGTTTGGCTGAAGGGGGATGAGCATGGCGGAGCATCAAAGCCAGGCGGCAGCAGTTCATCATCGGGCAGGTCAAGGCGGCAAGGGGACTGAGCGCACCATCACGCCGAAGCAGTATTTCACCGTCGCCGCGATTTTGGCGGTCGTCACGGCGCTGGAGGTGGCCGTCGTCTATATCGAGGCCATGCGACCGGTCCTCGTGCCGGCGCTCCTTTTCCTGTCCTTCTTGAAGTTCTTGTTCGTCGTGATGTACTTCATGCACCTAAGGATCGACAAGGCGATTTTCAGCGTGTTGCTCGTCACGGGCCTCATCATGGGCCTCGGCACGTTCATCGCCATCGGTGCCATCATTCCATGACCTTTCGCGGCCTGACGCACGGCAGGCCGTCCGGCCTGAAAGGATCGGTTTGAGCGGGGGATGACCGGTTGACTTTGCTGCACGTCGGGACAAGCAAATGGTACGCGGCTTGGTACCCGGAAGTGCACCTCGTGCTCGCCGCGTTTGTAGGCGCATACTGGCTCCTTATGGGCCCGGTGCGGCGCAAGTACAACTTGGCGGAAGAGGCCGAAAACCGGTACGTCATCCCGTTTCTCATTTCCATGTTCAGCATCTGGCTCGCCGAGGCGACGCCGGTCCATGCCCTGAGCGAGCAGTTTCTGTTCAGCGTCCACATGTTCCAGCACATTTTGCTGGCCTTGGTTTTTCCCCTGTTTTTCGTGCTATCGCTGCCGAACTGGCTGCTGCGCCCGCTCTTTCGCATCCGGCCCGTGAAAGCCGTGGCCAAAGTGTTGGTCCATCCCGTCGTGGCTATCGTGCTTTTCAACGGCATCTACTCGGCCTGGCACTTGCCGGGAGCCTACCAGGCCGCGTTGTATAACCACAACGTCCACTTGATCCAACACCTTATCCTTATGTTCACGGCCGTGTGCATGTGGTGGCCTATCTTCAGCAATTCGGAAGACTTGCCTCCGTTGCCCGGCCCCGTGCAGCTGGTCTACTTGTTTTTCCTTTCGGTCGCGCAGATTGCCACCTACGCCTACGTGACGTTCAACAACACCCTGCTGTACGACTTCTACGCGCGGGCCCCCCGTATTTGGGACGTTCTGACCCCGGAAGCCGACCAGATTTTGGCGGGCATCGTGATGAAACTCGGCAGCATGGTCGTGTTCGTGCCGGTCCTCGTCGTCATCTTCTTCCGCTGGGTGCGCCAGGAAGAAGCTCGCAGCACGGGCCGCAACTCCCTCTCGCCCGGTGCTTAACGGACCTGCCCAATCCGCGCCCACGACCCGGGCTTGTCCAACTGTAGTACCTTCCCGAGGCTGAGCATAGCAAATCATTCGGAACCAGGAAACATTCCCAGGCACGACAGGAAAGTGGGACGGTTCTGTCCAATTCAAATAGGGGGGCGAGGTGAGCCGACCATGCGGCAACCGGCAGCGCTGCGTCCGGGCGATCGGGTCGGAATCGTATCGCCTGCGGGCCCCGTCGACGGCGAGAGGCTGCAGGCAGGGATTTCCATGATCGCCGCCCGCGGCTACGAAGTAGTCGTCGGCGAGCACGTGTACCGGCGGGACGGACTGTTCGCCGGCACGGATCAAGACCGTCTGAGCGACCTGATCCGCTTGCTCAACGATTCGAGCGTCAAGGCGGTGTTTTGCGCGCGGGGTGGATACGGCAGCCAGCGCCTGTTGCCCGAACTGGGCCGGATCGTGCCCGGGTTGCGGCCGAAGCTGTTCGTCGGCTACAGCGACATCACGGCCTTGCATGCGCTGTTCCAAAGGGCCGGGTGGGTCACCTGGCACGGCCCGATGCCCGGCGATTGGGCACGGCTGCCCGACGGCGGAGAGTCGGTCGAGGCGCTCTTTTCCCTGCTGACGGGCCGTGTGAACGAACAGCTGCCGCTGCCGCGCTACGCTCGCCCGGAGACTTTGGTGCCCGGCGTGGCCAGGGGACGGCTCGTCGGCGGCAATTTGTCGCTCGTGGCTGCGCTCTTGGGGACGCAATACGACGTGGATACGGACGGTGCCGTCTTGTTCCTTGAAGACGTGAGCGAAGCGCCTTACCGGATCGACCGCATGCTTTCGTCCCTCCGGTTGGCGGGCAAGTTGCGGGCCGTGGCGGGCGTGGTGCTGGGCCAGTTCACGGACTGCGACCCACCGCCCGGCGGTCCCGCCGTGACGGTCGACGATGTGCTCCGCAGCCACTTTGCGAACTTGGGTGTGCCCGTGCTGTGGCGGTACCCGGCGGGGCACGGACCGGTCAACATGCCGCTGCCTTTGGGTTTGCCCGTTGAGCTGGACGCGACGAGGGGAGCGATTCGTCCGCTGGCGCCGCCCGTGGTGGTTTGAAGTCGCGCGGTGTGGGGGAGGCTCTACCGTGGCTACAAGGCGCGAAATTTTCGCTCAACCCATTCCGCAAAACCCTCCGCTCGACGGACCGGTCCTGCTGAAGGACGGACGCCCGGCTTACCTGCGGCGCGCCTCGGCCGACGATCTGCCGGCTCTGGTCAGTTTTCTGCAACGGGTCTCGGATCACTCTATGGCGTACCGCTTTTTCGGCAACATCCCGCGAGGCCCCCAGGTCGCCGAGCGCCTCATCGCGCCCGAGGTGCAAGGCACCGGCCTTTCCCTCGTCGTGACGGTGGGCGAAGGCGAGCGGGCCAAGATTGTGGGCGTCGGGTCCTACGAGCGCATAGGCGACCACCCCGTAGCCGAGGTGGCCTTCTTGGTGGAGGACCAGTTCCAGGGGCGGGGCATCGGCATGTTGCTCCTGGAGAGGCTCGCCATGGGCGCCGAAGACGAGGGGCTCGAGCGGCTGGAAGCGGTCGTCATGCCGGAAAATCAGCGCATGCTCCGCATTTTTACCGATAGCGGCTACGAGATCGACCGCGAGTTCGAAGGCGGCGACATCTTGATCACCTTTTCGATCGAGCCGACCCGGACGAGCGTGGAGCGGTACGAAGCTCGCGACCGCGTGGCCACGGTCGCATCGCTCATCCCCTTTTTCCACCCGCGGTCCGTGGCGGTCATCGGAGCTTCCCGTGATCCGGACCAAATTGGCCACCGGGTTGTTTACAATCTCGTCCGGTCGCGCTTTCACGGGCCGGTGTATCCCGTCAACCCGAGGGCGGAAGTGATCGCCTCGATGCCGGCCTATCCGTCCGTTCTGGCCGTTCCGCACGATATCGACCTGGCCATCGTCGCCGTGCCGCCCGACGAGGTGCTGGGCGTGGTCGACGAGTGCGCCGAAAAGGGAATCCGGGGCCTGATCGTGTTGACCGCGGGTTTCGCCGAGTCCGGTCCCGAGGGAAAGGAACTGCAGGAGCGGCTCGTGACGAAGGTACGTGCGAACGGCATGCGCCTCATCGGGCCCAACTGCCTGGGGCTTATCAATACCGCAGACGAAGTGCGCTTGCACGGCACCTTCGTCGACGTGTGGCCCCGGCCGGGACGCGTGGCGATGTCGTCTCAGAGCGGCGCGCTGGGCCTGGCCGTGCTCGAGTACGCGAGCGATTTGGGCCTCGGCTTTTCGTCCTTCGCCGGCATCGGAAACAAGGCGGACGTCTCGGGCAATGACCTGCTTCTGTACTGGGAGGAAGATCCCCGGACCGACGTCATCCTCCTTTACTTGGAATCGTTCGGCAACCCGCGCCGCTTTGCGAACCTGGCCCGGCGCATCGGCAGAAAAAAGCCCATCCTGGCGGTGAAAGGCGGGCGCACGAGGGCGGGGCAACGGGCGGCCGGCTCGCACACGGCGGCGGCGGCAGCCGACGATGCGATTGTAGAGGCCTTCTTCGCGCAGACGGGCGTGATCCGCTGCGACACGTTGGAGGAGATGTTCGACGTGGCGCTGCTGCTCGCCTACCAGCCGCTGCCGAAGGGCCCGCGGGTCGCGGTGCTGTCCAACTCGGGCGGACCGGCGACGCTGTGCGCCGATGCGTGTGAAGCCAACGGACTCGAGCTGCCCACCCTCGAGCCGGCCGACCGGAAACGCCTGATGCAAGCCCTGCCCAGACTCTCGGCGGTGGCCAATCCCATCGACATGACTGCCTTTGCCACGGCCGATGAATACCGCCGGGCCCTGAGCATTTTGTTGCAGGCATCCTACTTGGACGCGGTGATCGTGATGTTCACGCCCATCGGGACGGCAGACACGGAGGATGTCGCGCAGGCGGTGGTCGAAGCGGTCGCGGAGCGGCCCGGCAAACCCGTCCTCGCGAACTTCATGGGGGTGCGGGGGACGACGCAGAGGCTGCGCTGGGAAGGCGGGCTCATTCCCGCTTACAGCTTTCCCGAGGCTGCAGCCCGGGCTTTAGGACAGGCGACGAAGTACGCGGCGTGGCGGGAGCGGCCTCGCAGCGGGGTGGTCGTAGACTTCGCCGACATCGAGTGGGACGCCGTGGAAACTCTGATCGCCGCGGGAGCCCGGGCGCCGGGCGGTTGGCTGGAGCGGCCTCAGGTGGGAGACCTACTGGCCGCGCTCGGGATCCCGACGGCGCCGACGCGGGTGGTGCGGGACGAAGACGAGGCGGCACGGGCAGCGGAGGAAGTGGGCTATCCGGCGGTGCTCAGAGCCCAGCGGGAGCCGAGTTTGGACGGGGCACACCGCGCGGACGTGTACATCAACTTGGAGAATGCCGAGGATGTGCGCCGGGCCTTCGGTTCTCTGCGGCGACGCCAGCACATGGCCGACGGTGGGCAGCCCGCCGCCCTGGTGCAACCGATGGTCCCCCACGGAGTCGACGTCATGATACGCGTTACGGAAGAGGCCGGCTTCGGTCCCGTGGTGGCGCTCGGTTTGCCGGCCGGAGGGCTGGGCCTGGTGCGCGATCCGATCTACGGCATCATGCCTTTTTCGCAAGCCGACGCCGAGGAGGTGGTCCGCAGCCTGAGACAAAGGTTCACCGAGGCCACCGGCGGCGCCGACTTCAGCCTGGACTTGGGCGCGCTGGAAGAGGTACTCCTGCGGCTGTCGCGCCTTGTGCACGAGTTCCCGCAGCTCGCCGTCGTAGAGCTGTGGCCTCTGCGCGTCCACTCACAAGGAAGGGGGTGTGCGCTGCTCGATGCCCGCGTCCGCATCGTGGGGTAGCAGGAAGAAGACATAGTTCCGGGGGGCGTACGCGACGCGTGCTCGATCGCAATCGGCCGAACATTCTCTACCTATTCACATAAAAGGCATGAACCATCGCGTGGTACCGTAGGTAGAGTGAGTGAAGGCGATCACAAAGGGGAGGAGGCTGCGAGATGACCCAACCGGTGACGCTCGATCGCGCGTCGGATCGCGATCCCCCGAAAAAGCCTACTTTTCATACCGGTTTGCACTCCGTCCCGTCCCGGCGCAGCTTGCGTGCGAATGCCGTGGTCCGCTCGGGCAAAAGGGCCATGGGACCGGACTGGATCATAGACGACCTGCGCGAACTTCCGGCGACGGCCGTGATCAACCGCGTCTTTCGGCTGCCGCTCTGACCGGATCCTCCATCCCCGTGCCGCAGCCTCCGGGTTCCGGCAGGAAGTGGAGTGTCCGGATGCGAAGCGTTCTTTGGTGTGCTTCGCACCCTAGCCTTAGCGACAGGAAAGAGGAGGACGCTCATTGGACATTCGTCAGGAGGCTCTGGAGTACCACGGCCAAGGTCGCCCCGGCAAGCTGGAAGTTACGATTACGAAACCCGTAGGCACGCAGCGGGATTTGTCGCTCGCTTACACGCCGGGCGTGGCGGAACCCGTGCGGGTCATCGTAGACGACCCCGACCTGGCCTATCAGTACACGGCGAAGGGGAATCTCGTAGCCGTTATCACCAACGGGACCGCGGTGCTCGGCTTAGGGAACGTAGGGCCGGTCGCCGCAAAGCCCGTCATGGAAGGGAAAGGGGTTCTCTTCAAACGTTTCGCCGACATCGACGTCTTCGACCTCGAGTTGGATGCCGCCGACGTCGACCGGTTCGTCGAGGTCGTCAAGGCGCTTGAGCCCACATTCGGCGGAATCAACCTCGAGGACATCAAGGCACCGGAGTGTTTCGAGATCGAGCGACGCCTCAAGGAAGAGCTCTCGATCCCGGTGTTCCACGACGACCAGCACGGAACGGCCATCATCGCCGGCGCGGCCTTGCTCAATGCCCTGGCAGTCGTCGGCAAGCCCGCAGACGGCGTCCGCGTGGTGATCAACGGCGCGGGTGCGGCGGCCTTGGCCTGTGCCGACTTCTTCTTCGAGCTGGGAGTACGTCCCGAGAACCTTCTGATGTGCGATTCCAAGGGGGTCCTGTACGAGGGGCGTACGGAAGGCATGAACGAATACAAGGCCCGCTTCGCCCGTCCTACCGAGGCGCGCACCTTGGCCGATGCCGTGCGGGGCGCCGACGTGTTCATCGGCCTTTCCGTCGCGGACGTCCTCACACCCGAAATGCTCAAGTCGATGGCCGAGCGTCCGATCGTATTCGCACTGGCCAACCCGGACCCCGAAATCCGCTACGAGGTGGCCCGTGAGGTGCGGCCCGACGCCGTGCTCGCCACCGGCCGCTCGGACTATCCGAACCAGGTGAACAACGTACTGGGCTTCCCGTTTATCTTCCGCGGCGCGCTCGATGCCCGGGCGACCGAGATCAACGAAGCGATGAAGGTGGCCGCGGCGAAGGCCTTGGCCGAGCTCGCCCGGCAAGAGGTGCCCGAGTCGGTGCTGCGGGCTTACAACTTGAACCATCTGGAGTTCGGCCCAGATTACTTAATTCCGAAGCCCGTCGACCCGCGGGTGCTCCTTTGGGTCGCACCGGCCGTGGCGAAGGCGGCGATGGATTCGGGCGTCGCGCGGATGCAGTTCGACATCGACGAGTACAAGGAGCGACTGGCGGCTCGTTTCGACCGCAGCCGCGAGATTAAGCGCTTCGTGATCCAAAAGGCGACGTCGGCGCCGAAGCGTGTGGTGTACTCCGAAGGCGAGGAGGAGTCGGTAATCCGGGCCGCCGCCATCGTGCAGGAATCAAGGATCGCTCAGCCCATTCTGATCGGCCGGGAGCGGGTGATCCGGGAGAAGGCCGGGGAAATGGGGATTACGGCCGAGCTCCAGGTCGTCGAACCCCACGCCTCGGACGCCTTAGCCAAGTACGTGGATGAGTACTACAAGCTCCGCCAGCGCCGGGGCGTGACCTTGCGGGAGGCCGAGGTGCTCGTGGAGCGGCCTACGTACTTCGGCTTGATGATGGTGCGCATGGGCGATGCCGACGCGTTCGTGGGCGGCCTGACGCAACACTATCCCGACGTGATCCGGCCCGCGCTCGAAATCGTGGGGCGCAAGCCGGGCGTCAGCAAGGTGGCCGGACTGTACGTGATGATCGTGCGGGATAAGACCTACTTCTTGACGGATACGACCGTCAATATCGAGCTGACGGCGGAGGAGATGGCGGAAATCGCGCTCCTGGCCGCCGATCGCGTGGCGACCTTCGGCATCGAGCCGCGCATTGCGATGATCTCGTTCTCGAATTTCGGCTCCACGCGCCACGCGCTATCCGACAAGGTGCGCCGGGCGACCGAGCTGGTAAAGGAGGCCCGGCCGGACCTCATGGTGGACGGCGAGATGCAGGCCGACACGGCGGTCGTGCCCGAGATCATCGAGCGGGAGTATCCTTTCAGCACCTTGCGGGGCGGGGCCAACGTGCTGGTGTTCCCCGGCCTGGAGGCCGCGAACGCGTCTTATAAGCTGCTGCAGCGGCTCGGCGGCGCCGAGGCCTTGGGTCCCATCCTGATGGGCATGGGGCGGTCGGTACACGTGCTGCAGCGGGGTGACGGCGTAGACGACATCGTGAACATCACGGCGATGGCCGTAGTCGACGCGCAGGAGATCGAAAACGGCGGGCCGATGAAGTAGTTGACGCAGGGAAGTGGGTGAGCCGGGTCCCCACCAACCGGCCGGAAAGCCGAAAGCGCCTGTGGGCAAGTGCCGCCCGCAGGCGCTTTTGTGCGCCCGGCGATGTTTCGGCCGGGACGGCGGGTCCGTTGGGACCGAAGCCGCCGGCCCGGGCCCGCCTTGGCATGTCCCTCCAAAGAGGCCTTACACCTGGAAGTCGCTCCAGTCGTCCTTGCCGGAACGCTCTTTGAAGGCTTGGGCCAGAGCCTCGTCGGATTGGGCCGAAGTGGCCATTTCCATAAACTCATCGGCGCTGATGCCCGCGGCCTGCAGCAACCGCTGGTCGACGGGGCACGGATATATGTAGTCGCCGATGGTGCCGTCGGCCTTTGCCCTGGCTTTATCCGCCATGCGGGCAAGCCACGGCACGCCGCCGATCACGACGTCGCGGCCCCGAGGTTTGAACTCACTCAACGCAGTCACCTCCGGATATGGTTCTGGGCACCATTTTACCCGAAAACGGGACAAATGTCCTGCGTTGGGAAGTAGCCCCCACTTACCACTGCAGCCCGGCCACCACCGCGGCCAGCCGCGCATCCGGCACGCGCTCCCTGTGCCACTGGGCGATCGCCCCCGCCGAAAGGGCCGCCGCTTCGCCCCACTCGCGCCGCAGGAGCAGGGCATCCGGGCTTTCCGGCTGCTCCGTCATGATGCGCAGACGCTGGAGCACGACGCCCCAGAACAAAAGGTCGAACACCGCCAAGCGCAGGGCGGCCCGGGGCCCGGCCTCCTCGGCGTAGGCGGCATACACTTCCGCAGTCAGCGCCGAGGCCGCCTTGGGCCGCACCGCCTGCCCGTACGCCGCCAGACGCCGCTCGGGAAAGTCGGGTCCCAGCGTGGCAAAGTCGACAAAATACACGCGGCCTTCGTGCCACACCGCGTTGCCAGCGTGGATGTCGAGCGGCCCGAGGGTGAGCGCCGCCGGGTCCAGCGCTTCGCGCACGAGTTCCTGCCAGGCATCCGCTGCCTCCGGCGCGAGCAAGGACTCTAGGCGCGCTGCCATCCGCTTCCACGTGGCATGGGCGACGTCGTCCACGTGCGGAGCCAGCTCGGCAGCCGCAGCGGCCAGCACCTGCTCAATGCGCCGCAGCCCGTCGGCCAGGGCGCGAAATATGTCGGCGGGTCCGGGTGTGGGGCCGGGGCCCGGGTCCGTGGGTAGCAAGACAGTTCCCAGCGGCGGGCCCGGTATGTACTGCCGCAAGAGCCAGCCGGCCCGGGGGTCTGCTGCGAGGAGCTCCGGTACGGGCGCGCCGGCGGCGGCCAAAAGGTCCAAGGCTACGAGCTCGGTCCACGCCCGCCCAGGCCGCCAGCGCTCGCGCTCTTGCCGGGGCACGCCCTTCAGTACCAGCTCCCGTCCGTCCTTAAGCCGCAGGTACGTCGCTTCGCCGCCCAGGGAGCGGGTCTCAAGCACATCTTCGGGTGAAAACGCACGCATGGCCTTAGCTCTCTGTTTCAGCGGGTGTGGGCCCGGCGTCCGCTGCCCGCACCAGCTCGAGCACAGCCCGGTACACTTCGTCGGTCGGCGGCCTGTCCGCGGCATCATCGCCGAAGTAGCCCCAGCGCACGATGCCTTCCTGGTCGATCACGTAGACGGCAGGGTGGAAGATGTCGTCGTTCGAGTAGGTTTCGGCGTGATCGAAAAGGCGCAGAAGCTTTAGCCGGTCGTCGGGAATGACGCGGTAGCCGAGGCCCAAATCTACCCGCGCCCGCTCCGCCAACGCCTGGCCGTCCGTCGAAATGGCCACCATCTGCGCGCCCAAAGCCTCCAGGTCAGGCCGGATCTGTTCGAGGTCCTGCAGCTGGTTCTGGCAAATTCCGCACCAAAAGCCCCGGTAGAAAATCAAAACGACCGGCCCCTTGGCGTACTCCTCGCTCAATGTAAACGTGACGCCTTGGGAGTCTACGGCCGTGAAATCTTGTATCGGCTCGCCGACGACGGGGCGTGCCCCCTTCGAATGCAGACTGGTCATGAGGGTGACCGCCACCGCGGCGATGAGCACCAGCACGACCGACACGATCACTACTTGCGACGTCGAGCGATTTCTCTGTGCCATGGGGAACCTCCCGCTTACCGAACGTAGTCCCGGTATATTCCGGGTGTGGAGCCGGGGATCTCCACCGCGCCGACGATCTTTTCGTAAAACTGCGTCGGACCCGCGCCCCCGATGACGGCATAGGCGTAGCCTTTGGCCTTCATATCGTGTAGGGTGGCCAGAAGTAAGGCGGAACCGATTCCTTTGCCGCGCATCTCCTCTGCCACGCCCGTCGGCCCGAAAAAGCCTAGCACCGTCGCGTCGTAACATGCAAAGCCGTGGACTTTCCGCTCACTCGTCGCGATGAAAAGGCTCACCGGACGGTTCATCAAGGCCATCTCGGCTTCGCTGGCCCAACCGGGGTTGAACGTCGTCCGCACCCAGTCGATGATCACGTGCTTTTCGGGTCCGATGGGCTTGCGGATCTCGACGCCGGCTTCCCGGGGCCTTGCGAGGAACGGTTCGAGAGGCGGCAAATCGTACAGCTTCACCAACATGTCGGGCATAGTGAAAATCCCCCTCGCTGCAAGAGTGCGTTGACTGACGATAGTACTTCCGCATCGATCGTCAGGCTCCTTGCCGGGCGAGGGGGATGGCTGGTTGTCCTCCGGGCGGCGGCTGCCGGCGAGCCGGGATCCGGCTGCAACGGCAAGTCTACTTCCGGTTCGTGCTGTGGCCCGGGAACAGCTTGGCCTTGGGGTTGATGTAGGTGGCGGCGTTGTTGACGGCGGTTGCAGCCTCGCCGAAGCCGCACACGATGAGCTTCACTTTGCCGGGGTAACTTACGATGTCGCCGGCTGCGTAAATGCCCGGCCGGCTCGTCTCCATGCGGCTGTTCACCGCGATGCCGCCGTCCTCCAACTGCAAGTCCCACTTTTCGACGAGCGACAGGTCAGGATTGAACCCGAGGCTCAAGATGACGGCGTCCACGGGCAGCCGCTCTTCCTCCATCGTCTTGTTGTGGAAGACAACGGCCTCTTCGACGGTCTCGCCGCCCCGCACTTCCTTCAGCTCGTAGGGCGTCTTGATGTCCACGGGCGAGGTCTTGAGCTGTTCGATGCTGTGCTCGTGGGCGCGGAAGCGGTCGCGGCGGTGGATCAGCGTGACCCGGGCCCGGTGGGCGAGGGCCAGGGCCCAGTCTACCGCCGAATCGCCGCCTCCCACGATCAGGACCCGCTTGCCTTCGAACACGTTCAGCTGCGGGACGAAGTAGTACACGCCCCGGCCTTCAAATTCGGCGACGCCCGGCGCATCGAGTGTCTTCGGCCGGAACGCGCCCATGCCCACGGTGATCACTACGGCTTGGGAACGGTGCACGGCGGACTGGGTGCGAAGGAGCAGGGTTCCGTCGTCGTCCCGCTCGATGGTCTGTACCGACTCGCCCAGGCACGTGGTGATGGGAAACTGAAAGGCTTGCTCGATGAGGCCGTCCACGAGTTCTTTCGCCGTCACCTTAGGAAAGCCGGCCACGTCGTAGATGTATTTTTCCGGATACAAGGCAGCGAGCTGGCCGCCAAGCTGGGGGAGGCTCTCGATGATTTTCGTTTTCATGCCTCGCATCCCGGCGTAGAAGGCGGCGAACAATCCCGTCGGCCCGCCTCCTACGATGGTAATGTCGAAGAGTTCGTTGTCTGTTGCCAAACCGTACACCTCCAAAGCCTGCGTCAAGATTATACCCAGCCGCGGGCTGCCATGGCACGGCCGATGCGGTCAAGGGCCACCATGTAAGCGGCGGTCCGCATGCTCACTTTATGCTCGGCACTCATGGCGTAAGTCTTGGCGAAGGCGTCAACCATGATCATTTCGAGCCGCCGGTTCACTTCCTCTTCGGACCAGTAGAAGTTTTGTAGATTCTGGACCCATTCGAAGTACGACACCGTGACGCCCCCGGCGTTGGCCAGGATATCGGGCACGACGAGAATGCCGCGGCGGTACAAGATCTCGTCGGCCTCGGGCGTCGTCGGTCCGTTCGCGGCTTCGGCGATGAGGCGTGCGCGGATGCGGGTGGCATTTGCGCGGGTGATCACATTCTCGAACGCAGCGGGAATAAGAACGTCGCACTCGGCCGTCAAAAGGTCATCCGGGTCGATGCACGTCGCGCCGGGGAAGCCCGTGACCGTGCCGTTTGCCGCCTTGTGCTCGGCTACGGCCAACGGATCGAGGCCCTCGCGGTTGTAAATGGCGCCGGTCGAGTCGCTGACGCCGATAATCTTGACGCCCATCTCGTGGAGCAGGCGTGCCGCGATGCTGCCGGCATTGCCGTAGCCTTGCACTACCGCCGTAGCCTCGGTCAGGTCGATGCCGAGCTCTTTGGCCGCCTCGCGCACCACGAACGAAATGCCCCGGGCGGTAGCCTCCGTGCGGCCGAGCGAGCCACCGGCCACGATGGGCTTGCCCGTAATGACGCCCGGCGCGTTGCAACCGGCGATGCGGCTGTACTCGTCGAGCATCCAACCCATCACCTGAGGGTTCGTGTACATGTCCGGGCCCGGGATGTCTTTGTCGGGGCCGATGTACGGGGCGATGGCGCGCATATAGCCTCGGCTGAGCCGCTCGAGTTCACCCTTGGACAGTTTCTTCGGATTGCAGATGACCGCTCCTTTGCCGCCGCCGTAGGGAAGGCCGACCACGTTGCACTTAATGGTCATCCAGATGGACAGGGCCTTCACCTCGTCGACCGTCACCTCGGGATGGAAGCGGATGCCTCCCTTGCACGGACCCGTGATATCCGTGTGCTGGGAGCGGTAGCCGATGAAGGTCTGCACTTCGCCCGAATCCAGCTTCACGGGAATGGACACCGTGAACACGCGGGCCGGCTCCTTCAAGATCTCGTAGACGCCGGGAGCGAGGCCCAGGCGCGTGCAGGCATCGTACATCAGCTGCTGTGCCGCATGCAGGGGATTGTTCTGTTGCCCATGATCTCCAGAGAACGTCTGTTCGACTGCCAACTTCTCCAACTCCCTATTCAGTTTGACGGAAGGGGGGTCTGCACGTTATGGATCGACCCTTGAGTAATGGAGGCCATGATTCTGCACGGCAAAATCGGTCTCCTGCTTATAAGGCGCATGTATTGTGTATACAAGAGCCTCATACCGTGGTAAGGTCGCCTGCCTCGAACCACTATATGGACGAAGCGGACGCCGTGTGCACGAGACGCAAATTCCGGCGTTGCGCGGCGCAGGGAGGAGCGGCAGCTGGCAGGATCGGAGGACGAAGGACGAGAAACACCCAGACGAAGTTACTCGCGGGGCTCAACGAATACGGGGCCGTCTTTCACCAAAACCTCCATGGGTGTGGGTGGCACTTGCTGCGGGTCCCAGTGGCGCTGATGGATGCAGGTCCACTCATCCTGCTGCCGGAGCCAGACGAGCTGCGTCGAGGCGTGGGGGATCACCGCGTCCTTGGGCACGCGGTACCAGCGCCCGTCCCGGTCGCCCACGGCCGGCACTTCGTCGACGTATCCGATGCGCCACTCGCCCACGCTGTGGGGCTCTTCCAATACGACAACTTGGGAAGACAAGGCGATCCCTCCGTACGAAGTGGGTAGCTTCATTGTAGCACGAACGGGACAGGCGGATTGAGCGGTAAAGGAGACTAGGGCATTGATCGTAGCGGTATCTCTCAATTCGGCACTCGATAGGGTGTACGATATCGAAAACTTTCACGTGGGTGGCAGGTTCCGGGTGGAGCGCGTCCGGGAAATCGCAGGGGGCAAGGCCCTGAACGTCGCACGTGTGGCCGGTATTTTGGGCGCCGAAGTCACCGCGGTGGGCTTTCTTGCGGGCTTTACGGGCGACCGGATCGAAGCGTTGGCCCGGCAAAGCGGCATGCGGACGGCCTTTGTGCGGGTGCAAGGGGAAAGTCGCCAGTGCCATACGTTCGTCCACGTGGGGCAGGAGAGCACCGAGGTATTGGAGCCCGGGCCCACGGTCACGGAAAAGGACGTCGCGGCGCTGAAGGAGCTGCTCGCCGAGACGGTTTCCGAAGGCGACGTAGTGTGCATGTCGGGCAGCATTCCGCCCGGCGCGCCCGTAGACATTTACGCCGATCTGATCGAGTGCGTGCGGGAGCGCAAGGCCGTTGCCCTTTTGGATGCGAGCGGCGCCGCGCTGCGGGCCGGCCTCGATGCGGGGCCTTACGCCGTGAAACCGAACCGGCCCGAGATCGAAGAGTACCTAGGCCGGAAAGTCGACCTCGACGAGCTGCCGGAAGTCGCCCTCGAGCTGCACCGGCGCGGCATCGCGTGGGTGCTCGTCTCGCTCGGCGGCGACGGGATGATGGCCGCGGCGGCAGGCGGCGTGTGGCGGGTGCGGGTGCCCGAGATCGAAGTGGTAACGGCGGTAGGCTCGGGCGATGCGTTCGTCGGCGGCTGGGCGGCTACGGTGGAACGCCACGGTCCCGTGCCCGAGCCGAGCGAGGAGCTGATCGTCGAGGCCCTGAAGCGGGGTTCGGCGGCCGGGGTGTCCAACGCGCTGCACGTGGAGACGGGCACGTGCGATCCCGACCAGGTGGCGGACTTAATGGAACAGATCGAAGTGACGCGTGTGCTTTGACGCTAGATCACTGTTTCCCGGCGTGTGGGAGGAGCGGGAACCCGGCGGCCCGCTCCTTTTGCAATCGGGACAAAAGAACCCGCCAGCTGAGACGTCTGTCCCTAGGGAACGCAGCGGGACCGCCACAAAGATGAGAGCAAGTACTCGAAGAAATTTAGGGAAGAAGGGCAGGAATTTGGCTATGAGTGAGCACGCGATGATCACGGAAACGCAGCTGAGACGGATCGAAGACGTTGCAGCCGACCTGGGACTGGGTCCGGACGACTGGGAACCATATGGCAGGTACAAGGCGAAGATCGGCCTGCACGTGCACGAAAGGCTCGAAGGCACGCAGCCGGGAAAGCTCATCTACACGACGGCCATCACCGCGACGCCGGCGGGCGAGGGGAAGACGACGATCGCGATCGGGCTTACCCAAAGTCTTGGGCTTTTGGGCAAGAAGGTGTGCCTCGCGCTGCGGGAACCGTCGCTTGGGCCGGTTTTCGGAATAAAGGGAGGCGCGACGGGCGGCGGTAAGGCTCAGATCGCGCCCGCCGACGACATCAACCTGCATTTTAACGGGGATATCCATGCGGTCGGCGCGGCCCACAACTTGCTGGCCGCTTTGATCGACAACCACCTGCAGCACGGAAATGAGCTGGGCATCGATCCGCGGAAGGTCTTGTGGCGGCGGGTTGTGGACATGAACGACCGGGCGCTGCGGCGTGTGGTGGTGGGGCTCGGCGGCTCAGCCCACGGCGTGCCGCGGGAGACGGGCTTCGATATCACGGTCGCCTCCGAGATCATGGCGATTCTGTGCCTGGCGTCGGGCATTTCGGACCTGAAGGAGCGGCTCGGCCGGATCTTGGTGGCGATGACGTACGACGACCGGCCCGTCTTCGCCCGCGATTTGAAGGCCGAAGGCGCCATGGCCGCGTTGTTGAAAGACGCCCTGAAGCCGAACCTGGTCCAGACACTCGAGGGACAGCCGGCCCTGGTGCACGGCGGGCCCTTCGCGAACATTGCCCACGGCAACAACTCGATCATCGCCACCCGCACCGCCTTGGCCCTGGCCGACTACGTGGTGACAGAGGGTGGGTTTGCGGCGGACTTGGGTGCGGAAAAATTCTTCGACATCGTACACGGCTACTCGGGCCTGAGACCGGACGTAGCGGTGCTGGTCTGTTCGATCCGGGCGCTGAATATGCACGGCGGGGTGCCCCTGGCGCAGGTGACCGAGACGAACCTCGAGGCACTCAAGCGGGGCCTTGCGAACCTGGCCCATCACGTGCGGATCATGGACCGGTTCGGCGTGCCGGTGGTCGTGGCGATCAACCAGTTCCCAACGGACGCGCCTGAGGAGATCGAGCTCGTGCGCTCCACGTGCGCCGAGTACGGTGTGCCGTGCGCGGTGGCGCAGGTCGTGACGGAGGGCGGCCCGGGAGGAGTGGAGCTGGCCGAGAAGGTGCTCGAGGTGCTGGAGACGACGCCGTCCCGGTTCCGGCCGCTATACGACTGGAACCTGCCGATCGAGGACAAGCTGAGCACTTTGGCCCGGGAAGTGTACGGGGCCGACGGTGTGGAAGTGACCGACCAAGCGAAGAAGGACATCGAGCGGTGCAATCGCCTGGGCGTGGCCGACCTGCCCCTGTGCGTGGCAAAGACGCAGCATTCGATCACCCACGACCCGAACCTGAAGGGTGCGCCCAAGGGTTGGCGTCTTTTGGTACGGGAGATCCGGCCGTCCCTCGGCGCCGGGTTTCTGGTGTGCCTCACCGGCGACGTGATGACGATGCCCGGGCTGCCGAAGCGGCCTGCTTCGGAGCACGTCGACGTGGACCCGTTGGGGCGGATCGTGGGCCTGCATTGACGAGCGCTCCCGGCACGGCGCGCCCTTGCTCCGGGAGCAGACTCGCGCTCTGTCGCGGGGCGTGTGGGGATAGGCAAAGGGGCGGCAGGCAGGCTCCGGTTGAACGGCCGGAGCCCGCACTGCCGTCCCTTCTCCCTTTATTTCGGGTACGCCCAGGATTGATGCGTCCTACATGACGCACGGATTGCAATTTCCCTATTGACATCTCGGCTAGGCCGTACTATTATCACGGTGTACTAGTTAACTAGTGCACCCGTTGCGCAGAGCGCAAGTGGAAGCACATCATCACGAAGGAGGTGTGGGGTATGCGACTCGACTTCGACCTCTCCAAACCGATCTACCAGCAGATTATCGATGAATTCCGGCGGCAGGTCGCAAGGGGTCGGTTGGCACCGGGCGATCGCATCCCCTCGCAGCGCGAGCTGGCACAGCAGGCACGAGTCAACCCCAACACCGTCCAGCGCGCATATAGGGAGATGGAGCAGATGGGACTGACCGAGACGTTGCGTGGACAAGGTTCTTTTATCCGCAACGACCCTTCGCTGGTGGTGCGGATACGCGAAGAGATGGCCCGGGAAGCGCTTCGCAGCTTCGTCCTGGAGATGCGTTCCCTCGGCTTCACGGACGACGAAGTCATGCGGCTGACGGCGGAGGCGTTGCACAACACGGAACTGCGAGAGGAGGAAACGGACGATGCCGAAGGGGGTATCTAGTGCCGCACGCCGGACCGGGGACGCAGGCACGGCCGGGAGCACGGACGGGCGGTCGCTCATCCGCTTCGACCACGTGAGCAAGAGTTTTCCCGGAGCTGATGCGCTGAAAGATGTCACCGTGGAGATCCCCAAGGGCCGGGTCGTAGGCCTTCTCGGTCCCAACGGTAGCGGCAAATCGACTTTCTTGAAGCTGATCGCGGGGCTGCACCGTCCCACTCGAGGGGAGGTTTTCGTAGCAGGCGAGCCGCCCGGACGCAGGACGAAGGAGCTGGTCGCCTACCTACCCGAGGTGGACCACATTTATCCTTGGATGACGGTGGAACGCAGCCTGAACTTCCTGTCGGCCTTCTACAAGGACTGGGACGGCGCGAAGGCGGAGAGGCTTTTGGACTTCTTCAAACTGCCACGCCGCCACAAGGTCGGCAAGCTTTCGAAAGGCATGCGGGGCAAACTGCGGCTTACGGCGGTGCTGGCCCGATCGGCGCCGGTGGTGCTGCTCGATGAGCCCCTATCCGGCATCGACCCGCCTTCTCGCGTGAGCATCGTCGACGCGCTGGTGAGGGAGTTCGACGCCGGCGAGCAGACCATCATTATCTCGACCCACGAGGTGCTCGAGACGGAATCCCTGTTTGATTCCCTCATTTTCCTGCATCAGGGTCGGATCGCGCTGCAGGGCGACGTCGATACCCTCCGTCAGAGGTACGGGGCGTCGGTACAGGATCTGTTCAAGGAGGTAATACAGTAATGCGGCCTTTCTTGCAGCTGACACTGAAGGAGGCGCGGCAGGCCCTCGGGACGGCGCTGGTCTTTACCGGCATCTTGCTGGCCGCCCTGCTCTACCTGATCTCGCGCCTGGGGATATGGCCGACCGGCCTGGTCGCCCTGTTCATCTCGCTGCTGATGGGCTTCGTCCCCTTCTGGGCCCTGTGGCGCACGTACTACAGTCTGCGGCAGGAGTGGACCGGCGACCATATGTACCTGCTGCTTTCACTCCCGGTTCCGGGCTGGTACATTACAGGATCTAAGTTGATCGTCGCCTTGCTCGAGATGCTGCTTTACACCGCGCTCTTGAGTGGCGCAGCTCTAGTGGTCTTTTTTGCGGGCGGGGGCGATCTGTACGTGCCGAGCAGCCTCATTAGCGAACCCGTCTTCATCGCTACCACGCTGCGGGTCGCGTTGCTGTCGCTGGCAGTGCTCTTCATCGGGATGATCGTGGTCCAATTTTCGCACCTCGCCTCGCGTCTCGTCAGCCGGTTCCGGGGCCCGCTCATGATTGCTCTCGTTCTGGTCAGCACGTGGGTCGTGACCCGGGGCGCCGGACTTCTCGCTCCGATCTTGTCGTGGCTGCCCGAGGTGCCGGTACACTCGATCGAGTTCCATGACGACTTCGTGAGCGTGGCGACGGTCTATCTCGGCATTGCCCCCTTGGCCGGCGCGCTCATCGTCTCGCTCGGCTTGTTCTGGCTCGGTTCGTACCTCCTTGAGCGGGACGTCGAACTGTAGGGGAGGGATTATGGAATGGATCGCAGGCGCATTATCTTAGCCATCATCGCCGTCCTCGGGGTCATCGCCGTCGGCGACGTCTACGTGAACGGCTTGCACGTATTGGAAGGGACGTTCGAAGGTTTCACGTACCGCATTGAAGGGCCTTCGCCCACTGCGTCGGAGTACAAAGAGGCGTCGTACCCGGCTGCGGGAGTCCGTCGTGTGGCGCTGAGCGACGATGCAGCTTCACTCATCCTGAGGGCGAGCGACGTCGACGCGGTCCACGTTCAGGCGCAGGTGCGGGTCTACGCGCGCTCGGAGGAAGTCGCCCTGCGCTATCTAGAGGGGGTGAGCGTCGACTTTACGCTGGAGGACGGCGTGTTGACACCTAGGGTAAGCCGCCCGAACGTGTCCGGAATTCAGAAGGTCGAGACCGCCTGGCGCATCGTGACGCCTCGTGATATGGCGGTCGACGTCGACTACCGGCACGGGATCATCGAGCTTTCCGGCGTCGCAGGGCCCGTTTCCGCCAGCACGACCACGGGGATGGTCACCGTGCGCGACGTGGAAGGACCGGTTCAGATCAAGAACGACGCCGGCAACGTGACCGTGGAGAACGTAAACGGCGACGTATCGGTGCAGACCGCTTTCGGCACGGCCAATGTGCGCAGCGTGACCGGCGACGTCGGGGTAAAGAACTCGGCCGGGGCGATCGAGATTCACGACGTATCGGGCGACGTGACGTTCTCCGGTTCCATGGGAGATTTCCTCGCTACGGGCATCGGCGGCAACTTCTCCGGACGGCAGGAGATGGGCCAGGTGCGTGTCTCCCGGGTCGCGGGCGAAATCGACCTGCACGTCCGCATGGGCTCGGCGACCGTGCAGCCGTCCGCAGCCGCTCCCATAACGGTCACGGTGTCCCAAGGCGACTTGACGCTCATCTTGCCGCGGGAGATCACCGACCGCTACCGCTTCGAACTCAACGCCTCGCGCGTGACGATGCCAAATGATCTGACGGCGGGGGAGCCTAGGGACGACGCGCATCTCGTGAAAGTACACGTGCCGACGGGAACGCTACGCGTGGAGACGCAGTAGACGGATTGCCGGAGGAGCCTTCTTCCGGGACGGCGAAGTGGTACCTTGTGAACCTGGCCGCAATTCGTCCGAGCACCAAGAGGAGGATTTCCATGAGTAAGATGCAGTTGGGTGTCATCGTACGCTTGGGTGCGGTACCGGAAGAGGCGCTGCAGAAGGTGGCCGACTTGGAGCTGCCTACGTGCCAGCTGGCAGTGTGGAACGAGTCGCTCGCCACGCCCGAGATGGCGGCGAAGGTGAAGGCTGCGGCCGAGCAGACCGGCGTGCAGATCAGCGCAGTGTGGATGGGCTGGCCTGGACCGAAGGCGTGGAACTTCATCGACGGTCCAGCCACCTTGGGGCTGGTGCCGGAGGCGTACCGCGGCATGCGGGAACAGGCCCTCATCAAAGGTTCCCGCTTCGCCGCCGAGCTCGGAGTGGACCTTCTCGTGACCCATGTCGGCTTCATTCCGGAAAACCCGTCGGATCCGTTGTACCCGGGCCTTGTGGCTTCGCTGCGCTACATCGTGCGCGAGTGCAGGGCAAACGGCCAGACCTTCTGCTTCGAAACGGGCCAGGAGACGCCCACGACGCTCCTGCGCGTGTTCGAGGACTTGGGCGGCGAGAATGTCGGCGTCAATCTGGATCCGGCGAACTTGGCCATGTACGGCAAGGCGAACCCGAACGACGCAGCGGAAGTGCTCGGACCGTGGATCCGCGGCGTGCACGCGAAGGACGGGCTGTATCCAACGGACGGGCGCAATTTGGGTAAGGAGACACCGCTCGGCCAAGGCGTGGTCGACTTCCCGCGGCTGATCGAGACGTTGAAAAAGCACGACTACGCGGGCGCCATCACCATCGAGCGGGAAATTTCCGGCCCGCAGCAGATCGCCGACATCAAGGCCGCGGTGGTGTACCTGTCCAGTTTGATCAATTAGCCACAAAAGGCTATTGACTTGATCCGTCTTCGGTGCTAACATGACGACGTGTTGTGAATCTTATCGGGAGGAGGGTGAACCATGTTCGTGTCCGCAATGCGATATGTTCAGATCCGAACTAGTGTCCAGTGCAGCGATCGGTTTGCTCCTCTTCCCTGTCGTACGCTCTAGCCGCGACGTCGTTTTCGCACGCTGAGAGAGCCGTGGGTAAAGAGGACCCGCGGCTTCTCTTTGTCTTGCGTTGCGAACATGCGTTCGCCGTGAGCGGGACAGGGATCGCGGTGCGCTGCACACGGCGCAGAAGATGTCAAAAGAGTCGCATAACAGAACGACGAAAGAGGCGTGAACATCCATGGAAAACTGGATCCTCATCCGAGAACTCGCCCTCCTCCGCGCGGAAGAGCTTGCACACCGGGCGGAGCAGAAGGGCAAGGCCCGGGCGGCGGTAGAGCGCGCCGGTTTCGGGCCGGGACCGTTGCAGTCGAAGGCGGCGGGCCGGTGGTTACTCCCCTTTCGCCGGCCGCGCCGGGTACCGGAGTAAGCTACGAAGTATGCAAAGGTCGTGGAAGAGGGGGCTGTCCCGAAAGTGCATTTGGGACAGCCCCCTCTTTATGCTTCATCGGTGCGTACCACCCGGGCCTTTGGACAGCCGGCGGCAAGTGCTGCGATGAAACGCTCTTTCTCTTTCGGCGAGACGTAAACGGTATTGTAACGGGCGTAGCGCACAACGACCCGGTCGACGGAGAGGGCAGCGGAAAAAAGCGCGGGAGCTCGTAAGATGTCCCTCGTCTCGCCGATCTGGGTTATGTCGGAAAGCTTGATGCGCGTCCTGAGTGGGCCGAACCGGATGAAGAGGGTGTCTTTTCCGATGACGTAGTACGAGCCGAACCAGATCCAGGCGATCATGGCGTAAACGATGAGAATGACCGTTCCAAAAACGACGCCGCCCCAGCCTTCCTTGGCCATAACGATTCCGAGCGGGAGCAACGTCGCGAAGATAGTGCCCCAAAGGAGTACCCCTACCCAAGGATCGCGGCGGACGGCGAAGAACTCTCCCTCAGGACGTTGCGTCTTGCTGGCCATATCGATCCCCCGTTTTCTGACATCGTCCGGAACTCACTTTACCATGCGGGGGATGCGGGCGCAATTACTGACGCTCTGAGGAGGGGACTTATGCGTTATCCTGTTACTTTTGAGAACGAAGGACAGATGATGATCGGCGTCGTGCACCGGCCGGACGAAGACCGGAATGGACGGCGGGACGGGCGGCCCGGTGTCGTCATCTACCACGGCTTTACCGGTACGAAGGTCGAGCCGCACCGCATCTTCGTGAAAATGGCCGAACGGCTGGCCGCACTGGGGATCGTCGCGCTGCGCTTCGACTTTCGCGGTTCGGGCGACAGCGAGGGGAACTTCGAGGATATGACCTTCGGCGGCGAGGTTTCGGACGCGCTCGTCGCCCTCGATTACATGCTGGAGAATGAAGGCATCGACCCCGGGCGCCTGGGCGTGCTCGGCCTCAGCATGGGCGGAGCGGTGGCGGCCTGCGTGACGGGGCGGAGCGCCAAAGTGCGCACCGCGGCCCTATGGGCTGCCGTGGCCGATTTGAACCTTTTCCGCCATATGGCCGCGGACATCACCGCAGAGCTGGGCGACGTTGAATACTACGACCGGAACGGCAACCTCGTCGGCCGGGCGTTTATCGAAGGCTTGGACGGGTACGTACCGTACAGGGAAGTGGCCGACGGGAAGACCCCGGTTCTCGTGGTGCACGGCGACCAGGATCCCACGGTGCCCGTGGACCACGCCCACAAGTTCACCGCGGCCTTGAAGCAAGCGGGCAATCCCTACCGGCTGCACATCGTCGAAGGCGCCGACCACACCTTCAATTCCCACGCGTGGGAGACGGAAGTGATCGACGTCACGGCCCGCTGGTTCGCTGAGACGCTATGACGGGTCTATGACGGGATGCCGCCGATGGGCGTGACGGGACTGAACACCCAGTCGATCCAGTCCATCGGGTTCGGCACTTTCCATCCCAGGGCCACGGCTGCCGAGTACGCGAGAGCAATGAGCCACAGAACAGCGAAGATGACGGCCTCCCGCCACAGGCGGTTGCGAATGAGCGGGGGGCCTTCGTACCATGCGATAGCCGCCATGGCCAATAGGACCAACACGAGCCGCATCAGCCGTCTCGCCCCTTGCGAAACAGAGGTTCTTTGATCAGGCCCGTCTCCAGAAGATGGCTTTCCACCCGCACTTCGATCTCCATCTCGGCGAAGGTGTCCCGCCAGTTCTCCTCAAGCTGTTTCCACGCGTGGGGAAACCTTTGCTCAAGACGGCTGCCGATTCGGAAGACGTCCACTTTCCATTCCTGGGCTTTTTCGACGGCGGCCCGGATTGCGTTAACTACCGCTTGCTCCTGCATGCTTTCCAGGATCGACCAGTCTCTTTCCGTCGTGAAGTTGCCGCCGCCTATCTGCTCGGCGAGCACTCCTTCGAAACGCACCTCGATCGCTGCCTTGGGCTCGCCGTCCTCAAGCCGTACGTCAACTTTTGATCGGATCCGCCGCAAGCCGAAGGAAGCGAGGACCTGCTCGCCTTCCCAATCGGCCTCGCCGACGAGCACAAGGCCCGGTCCGGACACCCCGAGGGCCAGCGCCACACCGGTTGACTCTTCGGTGTTGAAGATGCCGACGAGCCGATCGGCGTGGAAGGCTGCCGTTCCCACCACGGTGAGCGAGCCGTCCGCCTCGTTCGAGTCGAAGACGGGCAGAACGGCCCCGGATCCAGGTTCGACGAGGTACTGGATGAAGTCGCCGAACAAGGTCGCGACGAAACCGGTCCGTTGAGCTTGGATCGTGAGCGCATCGAGGGAGAGGCCCAAGGTGATGAACGTCTCGCTCAAAGAGCGCATGACGGACTCGGCGCTCTCGCGTGCCACGCCGATGTTCATCGTGCGCCGAAACTGGCCGTGGCGCTGCAGATGATCTAGGGTGCCGGCGATGCCCTGGCGAGCGAGCTCCTCGCCGTAGAGCACGATTTGCAGTTGGCCCAGGAAGATGGTGCGGTCTACGGAGCGCTGAATGGCCTGGATCGCCTCGAGCACCGTCCGGCCTTCACGGCTGATGATGACTGCCGAAGGAAGGGAGCCTACCTCGCCCGTTTCCGTTGAGGTGGAGCCGCCCGGATTGACCATTTCGAGGGTGACCTTAAACGTGTCCGGTTCGCTGCCGGCATCGAGACCTAAGGTCAGGACGATCACGACTTCGTCCACGGATACCCGGTCCCAGCAGCCCGTTGCGACGAACGCCGCGAGGAGCAGCGTGCAGAGGAGGCGCCGTTGGCCGGAAGCTGGCATCATGGGACCCGTTCCCCCTCTTTTCCAGACCCCGCTCCGCCCGTCCGCGCCCGCCGCCGGTGGAAGTAACCGACGCCGATGAGGAGCAAGGGGACGACGAAGGTATGGGCGAGGACGTAGCCCGCAAAGGAGCCCGTGTTCACCCATTCAGCCAGTTCCGCGTCGCTGCGGATCAGGACCATCGCCATCGTCGCGGCGATGACGGTGACCGGGAACGTGAAAGGCCGGTAGTGGCGGGTACGTCCGAGCCAGGCGATCTGATTGGCGGCCAGGTAGATAAGATACGTCTTGCCGAGGAAGGCGACAAGCAGCCACGCCCCCAGCATCATGGCGTCGAGGCGCTCCAGAATGCGGCCGAGGCGGACCGAGCGGGCGACCGAGATGGCGGGGATCAGCATTTCGTCCATGCCCCGGTAACTGAAAAGCCCTTGGGCGATTACCGTGAGGACGACGACGGCCAGGCCCGCGATGGCGGTGGCGGTCAGGACGGCCCGCTCCATGCTGCGCCGATCGTCGAGGTAGGGAGCGACCCAAATGCCGAGGCCGGTGAGGCTGAGGGACGCGACCGAGGGAACCGCGCCGACGAGGGGCGGACGGAGCCCTTCATTCAGTACGGGGAGGAGGTTTTCCAAATGGATGTAGGGGCTGATCCCCACGACGAGGATGAGAAACGAGATCAGACTGAAACCGATGTACACCTGGGCCGAGCGGGTGATTACCTCGATGCCGAGCCGTGCGGCGATGCCCCCAGGGACGGCGAACAGAACGAGAATGACCACATTGGGCGTTTTCGGCAACACGGCGGTGCTGACCAGCTCCATGATGTGGCGCATCGTGATGCCGCACATGACGAGGAAAAACAGTAGGTAAAGCACGTTGACGGCGACTCCGAAAAAGGGCCCGCAAATGCGGCAAAGCCAGTCGGCCATAAACGTTTGGTGGTCCGCAGGCCGTGCCGCGAGCCAGACCCACACCACCAAGAGGCCTAAGGCGGCTGCGATGAGTGACGAGACCCACGCGGAAGACTTAGCAATCGCCGCCATGCCGGCGATCGGAAAGATGGTGCCCAGAATATGCGAGGCCCAAAGGGTCGAGATCAGGCCTCCCGTCGAAATCTTAGCCTTTTCCACCGTCTTCACCCTCCCTGGGCGGTCGCGGCATCAGACCGCCTTCCTGCCTGTCCGTATCTTGAGCAAAGAGCGTGGCGGGACGCGGGCCGCGGTCCCACACCGGACGACGCCAGAGCCCCTTTTTTATCTCGTTGTAGCGGAAGGGCGCGAGGGGAGCCATGTACGGTACGCCGAACGAGCGCAGGGAGACCAGGTGCGTGACGAGCAAAATAAAGCTAATCAACATGCCGATGGCGCCGAACAGCGCGGTCAAGAACAGGATGGGAAAGCGCAGAAAGCGGAGGACGTTGGCGGTGCCGAAGTTGGGCGTCGTGAACGAAGCGACGGCGGTCAGGCCCACGATGATGATCATGATCGGGCTGATCACTTTGGCCGCCACGGCGGCCTGGCCGATGACGAGAACTCCGACGATGGAAACCGCGTTGCTGAGAGTTTTCGGCAGCCGCAGCCCGGCCTCGCGCAAGACCTCGAAGGCTCCTTCCATGAGAAAGGCTTCTCCCGCGGGGGGAAAGGGCACCCCCTCCCGGCCCAAGGCGATGCTGAGCAGCAAGATCGTCGGAATCGCTTCGTGGTGGAAACTGACCAGAGCCACGTAGATCGAGGGCAAGAAAAGGGTAATAAAAAGGCTTAAAAGGCGCACAGTGCGCAGCATCAAGGTCGTGATGGACCGCTCCGTATGGTCGGCGCTCGTGGTAAAAAACTCGGCGAAGTAAGTCGGGGCAAACAGCGCGAAGGGCGTCCCTTCGACGAAGATGGCGAAACGGCCTTCGAGCAGGGCCGCGGCCACCCGTTCGGGCCGCTCCGTCGTATTGATGGTTGGAAACAGCGAGAAGGGGTGGTCTTCGATCAGCTCCACGACCGTTTCGCTCACGAGGAGGCCGTCGATGTTGACGCCGATGCGTTCGAGCCTGCTACGGGCCTCGGCGACGACTGTTTCAGAGGCGACGCCTTCGATGTATGTCAAGACGACGCGGGTTTGCGTGTATTTGCCCACGGTAAAGCTCTCCGTGCGCAGATGCGGCGTGCGCAAGCGGCGGCGCAGCAATGCGAGGTTCGCCTCGATCTGCTCGACGAAGCCTTCCCTCGGGCCCCGGGCGATACCTTCCGTCTCGGGCTCCTCCACGGACCGCATGGGCGTCTGCGACACGTCGCAGACGAGCGCTTGCCGGCTGCCCTCGGGATGGAGGACGACCCGGCCCGACAAGATCTTCTCGATCACGCCTTCGATGGTGTCGGCGAAGTCGATGACGGCGTTCGTGAGCACCCGCTCTTTGAGCACTTCGATCGCGTTGGTGCGGGTGATCGGCCTGTCTCCGTAGGCGATGAGGGGTTCGAAGACGGTTTTTGCGGCTTCTGCCGCGTTGAACAGCGAGCAGTCGTATATGGCCAGCACGCGAAGGCCCCGCTCGCCGCCGACGCGCACGGTGCGCGAGTGGAGCACGTCCGTTTCGCCGAACGTGTCTAAGATGATGCGCTTCAGCTCGTCGTTATCCAGCGGAATGGGCGAGCCGCCCGGCTTCGGCGGTGGAGCGGTCGCTTCCTTCGACCTTCGGGGACGTCTCGGGGGCATGGGTCCACACCTTCCGGTCTTGAGAGGATCGTGGTCATTTTGCCACCGGAAAGACGCCCTTAAACGTGCCGAGACGCGAAGAAGACCGGAGCCTGGGCTCCGGTCTTCGGAAGTTGCGTGTCAATGGGACGGGAACTTACGCAGCGGGGGTGCCCCAAACTTGCACTTCCGCCACCCACATGATGTTGGGCCGGTAGACAGGGCCACCGCCGCTCGGCTGCAGGACGCGGATCTTGTCGGTCGTGACCGGGGCGAACGTGACCTCGGTCGAACGCAAATTGCGGTCTTCAGCCGGCAGCCTCAGTTCGGTGATGGTGACCCAGTTCGCACCGTCCCAATACTGCAGGACGATGTGGCTGGAAACCTTGAACTCGCCGGCGTCACGGGCCCAGTAGATCGAGATGCCGCTGACCTCGCTCGTCTCGGCCAGTGCCAGCTCGATCCAGTGGTCACCAGCTACCTCGGCGGATGCCCAGGCCACGCGTCCCCAGCTCGCGTCGATCTCGGGATCGTGGTCGTTCAGCTCGCCGTCGTTGAGCTGCGTGCCCTCGGGATAGGCAGTAAACGTGCTGTCGACGGTCACGGTGGCCCGCAGAGCGAGATTCTCTTTCTCCGCCGCAAGGCCGGGTACGGAAAGAAGCAGTGCAAACGTTATGAGGACTACGATCATAGTGCTACGACGCATGACGGAACCCCCCTTGGCTTTCGTAGGTTTCGCGCCGCCAGCATGGCCTAAGGCAGGCCATGCCCAGACTTCCAAAGATTATATACGGCGCAGCTGCGGAGAAAACCTGGCGTCTCAAGATTTCTTTATTTTGGCAACTGACGATGCGAGGGCGGGGCTGTCCCAAAAGTACATTCGGGACAGCCCCTTCTATCAACGTTTCGATGTGGAGAGACAGGCAACAGCAAACGTACGGCGCCGGATCCGAGTGCAACCGTAGCCAACCTGGCTAGGTTGTGTGGGATGTAAAGCAGTCCCCATGCGATGTGCACCTTTTCTGCACCTTTTCGAGACCGCGCAGCAGGAATCGTGGGAAAGACAAGTTGCCTTTCGTTTCGGGACCAGTTCGTCCAGGCTGGGCGGCAGGAGCATTGGCTGGTTCATCTCATACGGCTTGAAGGTGAGCTTACGGTTCTTCGTGCTCACACCCCGAGGGTGACGATGGCCTGTGACCCACGATTGGGTCGCTAGCCTTTGCGAATAACCTACTGGCGGGTCATTCCGCCGCTTCATCGACCCACCCGTGGGTCACTGAGCCGTAGCACGGACTCCTACCAGAATCTGATAGCTGCGCGCAACCCCGCTAGCTGGGATGACACGGGCGCTGCACCCGACGCCGCCACCGCCTAGATAGCTAACCGTGGCCTGTGACCCATCGTTGGGTCAGCTTGCCAACGGATCGACCCACACGTGGGTCGAATCACTCCCTGCGCGACCCACTCCCGGGTCGGCCGCCTCCGTCCAGCAGCGGGCCGTTCCTTTGGAAGATGCTTCCAGCTCCTCTAGCTGCGAAAACGCCAGGAGACGGGCAGAGACCGCTGGCACCGCCGTTCTACTTAAGCTATGTGGCTGGCCCAAATATGCTCTTGGGACAGCCCCGGCGGCAGACCCACCGCGCGGCTTTACAGAGCCGAGGCGATTTCCTGGACCATCGCGGGCACCGACAGCAGCCCGCCACCGGACAGGTACCAGTACTCCGGATCGAGGTAGACGATATTCCCCTGTTGGTAGGCCTTGGTGAAGCGTACGAGCTGGTTGTCCATCACCTGGCGCGCCGTCGGGGTACCGGCTACTACCGCGCCCCGGTCCACCACGAACAGGTAGTCCGGGTTCGCAGCCAGGATAAACTCGAAGGAGATGGTCTGGCCGTGGCTTGAAGCGACGATGCCTTCTCGCGCCGGGGCGAAGCCGAATTCGTCGTGGATCAGCCCGAAGCGGGAGCCGGGTCCGAAGGCGCTCACCGACTTGTCATTGACCAGTACGACCAAGGCAGTGTAACCTGCGGCCTTGACCTTCTGCTGCACCTCGGCCACGCTGCGCTCGACGGCGGCAAGGTGCTCTTCCACTTCATCCTCGCGGCCGAAGATCCGGCCCAGCAGCCTGGCGTTGGCCTTGAACGATTCCATGTAATCGGTCGTGTCCAAAGCGACGTAGATGGTCGGGGCGATTTGGGAAAGCTCCTCGTAGTACGTCTGCTGGCGCCCCGAGATGATGATCAGGTCGGGCCGTAAGGAATATACGGCTTCCAGGTTCGGTTCGGTCAGGCTGCCGACGTTCGTGTACTTGGCGTCCCGGTACTTGCTCAGATACGAGGGGATCGTGCCGCCCTTGGGCAGACCGACGGGTTCGATGCCCAGCGCATCCATGGTGTCGAGGGCGCCGAAGTCGAAGACGACCACGCGCTGGGGACCGGCGGGCACGATCGCGGTACCTAACTCATGTTCTACGGTAATGCTCTGAGTCAAGCCGACGGCTGAGACCGTCGCAAGCAAGACCATAAGCGCAAATGCGTTGCGCATCCGACTCATTTCACTGTAACCTCCTGTCGGTTCTCCACGGAGGCCGCCGCCGCCGTGGTGTGGGGGAAAGGATTGCATATTCCGTGGTGGTAGTAGACACAAACCCGCGTCTTTTGGATCTCCTCGATGTGAATGTGCATATCGAAGATCTCGCGCAGGATGTGCGAGTGAATGATGTCTTCCGTGGGACCCGAATGAATGAGCCTTCCGTTGCGCAGTGCAACGATGTAATCGGAATAGGACGACGCGAAATTGATGTCGTGCACCACCACCACAATGGTTTTGCCGAGCTCGTCGACAAGCCGGCGCAGCAGTTGCATAATCTGGACCGAATGCTTCATGTCCAGGTTGTTAAGGGGCTCGTCGAGCAGGATGTAATCGGTGTCCTGAGCCACGACCATGGCGATGAAGGCCGCCTGCTTCTGGCCTCCGCTCAAATGGCCGATGTACTTGTAGCGCATAGGCCCCAGTTCCATGTAGTCGATGGCCCGCTCGATGTGCTCGCGGTCCTCCTTCGTCAGCCGTCCCTGCGAGTAGGGGAAGCGGCCGAACGAGACCAGCTCCTCGACGGTGAGCCGCAGATTGATGTGGTTCGTCTGCCGAAGCGTCGCGATGCGCTTGGCGATCTCGTTGGTGCTGTAGGCGTTCACATCCTTCCCGTCCAGTTTCACGGTGCCGGTGTCCGCTTTGACCAGCCGGCTCATGATCGAAAGGAGCGTACTCTTGCCCGCACCGTTCGGACCGATGAAAGATGTAATCGTATTCGGGAGGATCGTGAGCGAAACGTTGTCGAGCACGCACTGACTCCCGTAATACTTGCTGACACCACAGATCTCTACCATGACGTCCGCTCCTTTACGATGAGATAGAGGAAGTAGATGCCGCCGGCCAAGTTGATGATCACGCTGATGTTCGTCGAAAAGTTGAACACGTGCTCCACGACGAGCTGTCCGCCGATCAAAGCGACGCACGCGACGAGGCACGCGCCGGCGATCGCCCACAGCCTGCGGTACGTGCGGACCAGCTCATAGGCGACGTTGGCCACGATCAACCCGAGGAACGTGATGGGGCCGACCAAAGCCGTCGAGACCGCAACCAACATGAAGACGGCCATGAGCAGGCGCCGGACGACGCGGTCATAGTCGATGCCCAGGTTGATTGCGTGCTCTTTACCCAGGGCCAGCACGTCCAAGAACTTGAGCTGGGGCCAGAAGACGACCGCGGTGAGCAGCATCGCGACGGCCGACGCGGTGAGCAGCGGCGTCTTGATGTTGTTGAAGCTGGCAAACATGCGGCCTTGTACGATGAGAAACTCGTTCGGATCGATGAGCACCTGCATGAACGAGGCGATGCTCTGGAAAAACGTACCGAAGATGATGCCGAGCAGCAGCATGAAGAAAATGTTGCCCCGTTCCCCCGCGAAGAACAGGCGGTACATGACGAACGAAAACACGAGCATCAAAAGGAGCGACAAGGCGAAATTCGTGTTGGCCGACTGCACGAGCGGGTGGGTCGAGCCGAACGCGTAAACGATCGCGGTTTGCACGAGCAGATACAGGGAATCGAGCCCCATGATGCTCGGCGACAGGATCCGGTTGTTCGTGAGCGCCTGAAACACGACCGTAGACGAAGCGACGGCGCACCCGGCCAGCGCGATGGCCGCCAGCTTGGTCGCCCGGCGGGGCAGCGCGTACTCCCACATCCCCGAAGCGCCGACGGTGAGAAACAGCGCGGCCAGTCCCAGAGCGACCGCCGCCAAGATCGCCAGGCGCCCGCCGTCCCCCAGCCGCACGCGTATCGAGGAGCTTGTAGACGTTCTCGCCTCAGTGCTCATACACGTTGCTCCTCATCAAAAGGTAAATGAACGCCCCCGAACCTAAGACGCCGATGGTCAGGCTGATCGGAATTTCGTACGGGTGAATGACCAGCCGGCCGAAGATGTCGCTGACGAGCACCGTGATGCTGCCAACGAGTGCCGTCAAGGAGAGCGTGTTCTTCAGGTTGTCACCCCAAAAGAGCGAGACGATATTCGGAACGATGAGGCCGAGAAACGGAATAGTGCCTACGGTCAACACTACAGCTGCGGTGATCATCGCAACGATTGCAAGGCCTACGTTGACCACTTGCCGGTAGTTCAGCCCGAGGTTCCGCGCGACGTCTTCGCCCATGCCTGCGATCGTGAACCGGCCGGCATACAGGTAGGCGAGCCCAACCAGCGGTACCGTCACGTAAAGCAGTTCGTAGCGGCCGCTCAAAATCGTCGAAAAGTCGCCGAGCAGCCATGACGCGATGTTTTGGACCAAGTCGTAGCGCAGCGCGATGAACGTGGCGACGGAGCTGATGACGCTGCCGAACATGAGGCCGGCGAGGGGCACGAAGATGATGTCTTTCATCTTGATGTGCTCGAGCATGCGCATGAAGGCGAAGGTGCCGAGCAGTGCAAAGGCAAACGCGATGAGCATTTTTACGATGGTCGGCGCCGAAGAAAAGAAAAGCAAGGATACGAGAATGCCAAGGCGGGCCGAGTCGAGCGTACCCGCGGTTGTAGGCGACACGAAGCGGTTTTGCGTCATCTGTTGCATGATGAGTCCGCACACGCCCATGCTCATGCCGGCCAGAATGAGGCTGATGAGCCGCGGCACCCGGCTGACGAGCAGCACACGCGTGACGATGTCGTCCGGATTCAACAGGTCGAGCGGCGAGAGCGTATGTGCCCCCACAAACAGCGACGTGGCGGACAGCACGATGAGAATGATGAACAGATGGCGTCGCTTCATAATGCACCCTTTGCTCGCCAGTGATGTGGGGTTGCCTAGCCGCCTTACCAAGTGACCCCAAAAAGAAGACGTTAGGGCACCCTAACCTTACGATTAAGGTAGCACCTGCAGAGCCGGCGGTCAAGGGACGAATGCATAATTTCGGAGCATTTTGGGCACAAGACGCGGCTTCCATGGGGCTAAAGGGCACGTGCCGGGCCGCCGATGTAGAGAATGAATCATCGTGCGGTCAAACAAACGTCATGGCTGACACGGAGGTCGGCGCCGCGCAGTCCACGGAGGTGGTCGCATGTCGATCGGAAAGGTGGCTGGTTCGGGCGGGACGGCCTTCGACGCGAGTCAGCTCAAAGTGGCCACGCCGCTCGCACCTCAGGAAGTAGGCAAGGAGCAACTGCTGCGGGACAGGCAGTTCCAAAGCGTCCAGCAGAGGCAGCACCAAAACCGGGTCGAGCTTACCGACGACGACGAATCGCGCCTTGTCAAACGCATGGCCGAGATGATGAACGAGTCTGCCCGCTGGGCCCACAAGCGCCTGCGTTTTCGCGTGCACGAGGACACCGAACGGCTGATGGTCCAGGTGATCGACGCCGAGACGGACGAAGTAATCCGGGAGATCCCGCCGTCCGAGGTGCTCGATCTAGTGGCGCGCATTCACGAGATGATCGGGCTTTTCATCGACGAGATCGCCTAAGGGACAGAGGGGAGCCGAAGCCATGAGCATTTCGTTCGACGGCATCGCCTCGGGCCTGAACACGTCCGAGCTCATCAAACAGCTAATGCAGATCGAACGGCGCCCCGTCGTTCTCCTGGAGCAGCGGGTGCAGACGTACCAGCAGCGCATGGACGCCTGGCGTGACGTGAACATGCGCCTGGCCAGCCTGGAGACGAAGCTGAGCGATTTGCTGCTTCGTTCCGCGTACGAGGCGCGCAAGGCCACGAGCACGGATCAGGAAGTCGTCACGGCGAGCGCGAACAATAGCGCGGCACCGGGAACGTACGAAATCGAAGTGCTCGCCTTGGCGCGGTCCCATCGAGTGGTGAGCGACCGTCTGGAGGAAGATTTGCCGCTCGGCCTGGCCGACGGGGAGAGCAAGTCCTTCACGGTGAACGAGGCCACGATAACGGTCGAGGCCGGCGACACGCTGCAAACGATCGCCGACAAACTCAACGCCGCCGAGGACGCGAAAGTAACGGCCACGGTCATCGATAACCGCCTCGTGATCGAAGGCAAGGAAACGGGCGTCGAACTGCACTTCAGCGACTCTGACGGAGTGCTGCAGGCTTTGGGTATCTTGAAGGCAGACGGGCCGCAGACGATTCAGGCCCCGCAGCACGCCCGGGTCAAGGTAAACGGCATCGAGATCGAACGTCCGTCCAACGAAGTGGAGGTCGTGGAGGGCGTCACCTTCACACTCCGCGGCGAGGGGACGGCGGTGATCACGGTAG